>Ga0080013_1000158_pt1 | contig 94691 bp, 90 predicted proteins | sample ETNvirenome_6_85_FD_69236 | JGI IMG/M metagenome (GOLD analysis project Ga0080013, IMG submission 69236) | Marine viral communities from the Pacific Ocean - ETNP_6_85 (SPADES assembly) (version 2) | ecosystem: Environmental > Aquatic > Marine > Oceanic | place: Pacific Ocean | collected 2013-06-19
TACAGCAATGCGTGCCAAAACTCCGCTGGCATTTCGATAATACATATCACCAGACGCGTCAGATCCTAACGCAAATCCACCATTTGGAATATCTAAATCACCAGCGATTGTTGTGAGAGAGTCTGCCCCTGCTCCGATGGTTACATCCAATTCGCCATCGGCATCGCCGTCTTCGATTACTAGGCCGGCGGTGGATGTTCCGTCATGTTCTGCAACAGAGACAGTAAACTTACCACCTTCTTGACCGTTTGTGTGAACTTTAACTTGGGATTTGATTTCTGAGAATTTAATATTATCTTGATTTGCGTCGTCTCCATAAAACTGGATGAGGCCGTTAACGTCATTTGCTGCACCTGCTGCGCCTTTATCTTTGACAAATCTAAGTATGGCGCCGTCAGCGTCATTTGTGGTATTCTTAATGACTACAAGTGGGTCATTAGCGTTTGAAGACGCCATGGTAATAGTGTCGGTATCAATAGTCACCGCAGTAGAAGCGTCAATGTCTAACGTCGGTGCAGTAACATTGATGATTGAGTCCGCATCGATGCCTAATTGTCCGTCGGCTTGTTGTTGAATAAAGCATGCGGCGTCACCAAACATCAGCTTAGTGACACCAACGCCTGAAGCGTCAGAAAGCAAGAGACCAGTATCCGCTACGTGTGTAAGGGTTACTTCGCCATCATCACCGAAATGACACACGGCACCATCTGCAAGAAAAAGATCAGAGAACTCAAAGCCATCTGCACCAAGAGAGGCGCCGTCTTGAGCATCTGCTCTAATATCTGCCCCAACAGTTAGAGATCCAGAAATAGATGCATTACCACCTGAAGAATTACCACCTAGGTTGATATAACCATTGGAACCAGAAAGAATAATGTCCTGGCCTTGAATATATGCGCCGACAGATGCAGTAAGTGAGGCTGCGACCGAAACGGTATCTGTTCCGGCGTTTCCAAGGGTGGAATTACCTAGCGCGTGGAAGCTTCCTGAAACGGTCGCACCTGCCTTCAGCTGCGCCTCATTATTAGAAACAAGGTACCCTATAACATCCAAATTACCAGAAACCGTGGCGCCTTGAGCAAAGCGCGCTTCGTCGCCAACGGTCAAATATGCACTTATATTGCAATCAGTTGCTGCGTCGATGTCAACCGTTGGTGCAGTAATATTAATAACAGAGTCTGCATCGACTCCTAATTGGCCATCTGCCTGTTGTTGAACAAAACATGCCGCGTCACCAAACATTAATTTGGTTGTACCAACGCCAGATGCGTCGGAAAGAAGTAGGCCCGTGTCAGCTACATGAGTGAGTGTGACCTCTCCATCATCACCAAAGTAACAAACGGCGCCATCGGCAAGATAAAGATCAGAGAATTCGAAGCCGTCAGCACCAAGGGTCGCTCCATCTTGAGCGTCTGCTCTAATGTCGGCGCCAACGATCAAAGAACCGGAAATAGAAACATTACCGGCAGATGTTCCACCGCCTAAGTTAATATAACCACTCGAACCAGAAATGACAATTTCTTTACCAGAGATTGTTGCTCCTGCAGAAGCAGTAAGAGAAGCGGCAATAGTAACAACGTCTGAGCTTGCATTGCCCAGGGTGGTGTTACCTAGAGCATGAAGACTACCAGAAACAGTTGCTCCAGCCTTTAAAGAGGCTACATCCTCAACAACAATTGCGTCGTCGACGGTGACTGTGCCGCCAGCAGAGTCAAGAGTGAGATTTCCAGAAGATGTATCAATCTCTCCATTGTTACTATGTGCAACCCTTACAAGATCAAAATGACCTGCTGATGAAGAAATTGGCGCCAAACTGGCGAAAGTATTGACCTCGCCTGAAATCGAAGTATCTTTAGCTGTAACAAAAAAGCCAGTTGAATCATCGAATCCGAAGAAACCAACTTTTGCTGCGGATCCATCATGCCATCTAAAAGCAACACCTCTGTCTTTATTATCGTCTGAGCCTGGTGCAGAGTCGCCGCCAAGTGTAAACAGCGGGTCATCTACGGTCACTGTTGTAGAATTAACTGTGGTTGTTGTACCATTAACAGTTAAATCTCCTGTAACAGTAAGATTATCATTTACAGTCACCTCAGAAGTAGAGTGACCAATGGAAACTGGAACTCCGGTTGTGGCGGTTGCAATCGTAACACCATTCGAAGTATTTGAATTATCAATATTTAGAGTGCTAGTAGAATCTAATGAAATGTTACTTCCGTCGACGACAAGGGTGCCGTCTATATCAGTGTTGTCTAAATTCGTGGTTCCGTCAATATCAACATTCCCACCAATATCCATCGACCCACTTAAGGAAACATTTCCGCCTGAACTGCCACCGCCAATATTAATATAACCATTAGAACCAGAAAGTATAACGTCCTGGCCCTGTATATATGCGCCGGCAGAGGCTGTCAGCGAGCCTGCGACTGTAACTACATCTGTTGCAGCATTACCAAGATTGGTATTCCCAAGAGCATGAAAACTTCCCGAGACGGTTGCGCCGGCTTTTAGTCGAGCCTCGTCGTCAACAGTTAAATAACTTTTTGCATCCAATGTCCCAGACACGGTTGCTCCCGCTTTTAAAGAAGTTACATCGTCTACGACCAGAGAACCGTCTACATCAACGTCATCTAGATTAGCAGTTCCATCGATGTCGACATTACCACCAATGTCCATAGAACCACTCAGGGAAACATTTCCTCCTGAGCTTCCACCGCCTAAATTAATATATCCATTAGATCCTGAAAGAACAACGGTTTGCCCCTGGATATAAGCACCAGCGGAGGCAGTAAGTGAGGCTGCGACTGAAACGGTGTCTGTGGCAGCATTTCCTAAATTCGTGTCTCCAAGAACGTTAAAACTTCCTGAGACGGTTGCTCCGACCTTGAGTCGAGCTTCATCGTTGGCAATTAAATAACCAGTGATTGTTAAATTATCGTTGACTGTTGTCTCAGAAGTGGAGTGACCGATAGAAATAGGACCACCTGACGTTGCAGTATTGATCGATACGCCGTTTGATGTGTTTGTATTATCAATAGCACAAGTGGTTGTTGCATTGACATCAAAAGCCGTTCCATCCATTGTAAACGTACCATCGATGTCGGTGTTATCTAAGTTTGTGGTTCCATCAATATCAACGTTGCCACCAATGTCCATTGAACCGCTTAGAGAGACGTTTCCTCCTGAGGATCCTCCACCTAAGTTGACGTATCCGCTGGAACCTGAAAGAACAACGGTTTGTCCCTGAATATATGCGCCGGCTGAAGCTGTGAGTGAGGCTGCAACAGAAACGGTGTCCGTAGCTGCATTTCCTAAATTCGTATCCCCAAGAGCATTTAAGCTTCCTGTAACGGTGACGCCGGCTTTGAATCGAGCTTCATCATTGGCTGTTAAGTAGCTATTTACGGTTGCCTGACTTATAGTACCTGTAATATGTAAGTTTCCGCCAACCGCAAGATTATTAGAGCCCGAAATAGAGCCCAGGATCAGTGCATCACCGGAAGAACTTATAGTTGTGCTGAGGTCCATGCTGCTTCTGCTAGCATTATAAAAGAAGGTTGCGGCAATATCTGTGCCCGCAGAACCTGTTGAGTGACCGCCGACTTGTAAGCCTGCTCCGCCAGCATTATTTGGGTATGCTCCGGAAGCTGCCAATATAACTTTGTCGGCAACCTCTAACGTGTTGACTGTTTTTGAAGTACTGTTAATTTCATTAACATTTAAAGTATCACAAGTGATCGAACCAGATGCGTGGATATTACCACCCACAGTAAGATTGTTAGAGCCGGATATAGATCCAAGTACGTAAGCATCTCCAGAACTTGAAACGTGTGATCCGGCAGTTAAAGATCCGCTGAGTTCAACGTTGCCGCCGACGGATACATTACTTGAACCAGAGATTGAGCCACCGGTCTTGACGGCCGTTCCAGTCTTTGGATTAATTGTGTTTACATAAAGTGTACTCATATTTGTCCTTCCTTAAATAGTATCTTACATAAGTAGTATTATAACTAAGTATCTCTAAACATTTGAAATGTCTATAATTTTTGTCAAAAATCATACGTCTGCTATATCCACAATCGCTACATTAGAGTCAACGCCGATTGTCACTGTTTCATCGACATTAACTGATATTGGTCCGTACAAAACGGAATTGTAGTTTGCTGGTATTGTTATTGAACTAAAACTTTGAGCGTTGGCAACAGCGTGGGCATATACCAAGGAAGCTGAAAGGGTACCAGAAACTTCTGCATTTCCACCGACAGCGAGGTTGTTTGATCCGGAGATTGAGCCCAGTGCATAAACATCACCAGAAGAACTAAAAGTTGTACTGAGATCCATGCTATTGTTAGTAGAATTATAAAAGAAAGTTACTGCAATATCAGTACCTGCGGAACCTGTGGAGTGGCCACCGACTTGGAAACCGGCTCCATTTGAGTTGTTTGGGTAAGAACCAGATGCAGCAAGAATAACTTTATCGACAATTTCTAACGTATTGACAGTCTTAGACGTACTGTTGATCTCATTAACATTTAAAACATCACATGTTATGGAACCAGATGCATGAATGTTACCACCAATAGTTAAATTGTTTGACCCAGAAATAGAACCAAGGGCGTATACATCTCCAGATGCCGATACGTGACTATTAAATTTTGCATGGCCTGCATCACTCATATCAACCACAAGTGCGTTAATTGATGCGCCGGCGTCATTACCTACAATGGTTAAAGTGCCACCGTCTGCAACAGAAAATTTAACTACATCGGTGGCGTCATCACCTTCGTCTGCTTTCAAAGTTAAAGCTGCTGCGCCGCCTTCGGCGCCCAGGATTATCAGATTTTCCCCTGCTTGAAACTCCAAGCTACCGGAAATTTTAACAGTATCACCACTTTGTGGAAAAATTTCGTTTACGTATAATTTACTCATAATCTTACTTCCTTATATATATATCTTACTAATTGCTTTTGTTTAATAAAAATATCAGTTTAGAGAGCCTGTAAAATCTAAAAATCTTCTAACTACCACAACCGAATCAGAACCAATTTGTAAAGTGCCTTTATCTCGAATTGTGACTGGACCATATAAAAGACAGTTATATTCGGCTGGTACCACAGTTGGTGTGAGGATAGTTTGAGAATTTCCAAAACCATTTGCTGAAACAAAACCTGTTGATTGAATTGAGCTTGATGCAATTATAGAGCCTGTAACTTCAACATTGCCTCCGACAGCTAGATTACTTGATGCTGAAACCGAACCTAACGCATAGACATCGCCAGATGCGGACACATTTCCAGCAACAGTAGCTACGCCGCTGGCGACATTTACCACCTCATTAGATGAGTGACCTGCATATAGCTTTACCACTTCATCATTGAGAAGTATTTTTGTAGTTGTGCCACTATCTGACGCTCTTCTAATTTTATCTACATATATATCACCACTAATGTTCACATTGCCTGTGACATCCGTGTTGCCACCTACAGAAAGATTGTTTGAAGCAGAAACTGAACCTAAAGCGTAAACATCGCCAGAGGCGGACAAGGATGCTGCAATAACAGACCCTGTGATTTCTGCATTCCCGCCAACTGCTAAGTTGTTTGACGCAGAGACAGAGCCTAAAGTATAATAATCGCCAGAAGCGGAGACATTTCCTGCAACCGTAAGAACGCTGCCGTTGAATGTTAAATTTGCTTCACCATCAAGCTCAGTTGTAGTGGATCCAATACTTACTAGTCTGTTTTCTGCCTTATTATTAAGCGCGGTGATAGGAATTGAAGCAGTTATGCCCAAGATCGTGCCAGATATATATAAATTACCGCCTATTGTAACATCATTCGAAGCTGAAACAGAACCTAAAACATACACATCACCCGAAGAAGATAAAGATGCTGCACTTAAAGAACCTGAGAATTGTGCGTTCCCTCCAATAGCTAAATTATTTGAAGCAGAAACTGAACCTAAAGAATATATGTCTCCAGAAGAACTGAAAGTTGTACTGAGGTCCATACTGTTATTGGAGGCATTATAAAAGAAAGTTGCTGCAATATCAGTGCCTGCGGACCCCGTTGAATGGCCACCAATTTGAAAGCCTGCGCCGTCTGCATTGTTAGGATATGCTCCAGACATCGCTAAAATAACTTTATCAACAACCTCTAAAGTATTAACAGTTTTTGTAGAACTATTAATCTCGTTGACGTTTAACGAGTCGCAGGTAATTGTACCTGAAGCATGTATGTTGCCGCCAACGGATAAGTTGGATGAGGCAGATACGGACGTGAAGTGTTCAAAGAAAGATTCTTGCTTAGAATAAATTCTGATCTTTTTCTTTAATTTACCTTCTGTCCAGTAAGCTATGCTAGATGGATGGAGCGGTTTCGCCATTCATTTTAGACCTCTCTAGTTAATTGCGTATACAACACCTAGAGTAATTAGTGCGCCAGTTACGATACCGCCGGCAAACCACCAAGGAGAATTGTTCCCCTCTAGTGCAAGTTCTTCAAGTTTAATAATTTGCTGGTTTTTTACGCCAAGCATTTCATTATATCGATCATTGCAAGAATCAATCTCAGCCTGGAGATTTGATACTTGAAGATTACACTGCGCTTCTAATACTTGTTTTAATTCGTCCAAGGCCAGTTGATGTTGTTGGACTAATGTTTCTTTCCAAGCAATCATTTCTGCGACTGCTTCTGAATTATATAATACTCCTGAAAAAGGAGCTTTTTGGTTTTGATTTAATGGAGTAATTTGTGGATTTGTAAAACCAACCGCTGGGATAAACAACAGCAAAATTAAGACTGTTATTTTATTCATTACCGTCTCCTGTATGGATTTCAAATCCAAAGTTGTCTCTCACCAGTTCAGCTAATTTTTGAGGGTCATCTCCATGATTATCAACGATTTCTTTAATTCGCTTCTTTTTGTTTGCAGAAAGGGCCTCTCTTCTTTCTGCATATTCTTGTTCGATTTGTTTCATAACTTCTTGATATCTTTTTAGATTTTCATCTCTCTTTTGAATCTCTGCTGCGTGTGTCTTCTTCAAAGATTCAATTTCAGCTTGGTGAGCTTTTCGGGATTCATCTAAAACAGACTTGGCTTTTCTTGCGTTTTTACTAAAAAGCAAATAAAGAAGAATAGTGTATACCAACAAGGCAACAACTTTCCAATTGTGTTTGCACCAAAGCCAGGCTTTCTGTAAGCCATGTTTTATTGCTAGCAAGTTCATCGATTGTCGCCATGCTTCCACCTTGTTGCGATGTCAGCTATGCCCTCGATTCCGATATATGCTAGTGAAACGGCAACCCATTCGTCGGGCCCGAGCTTATCAAATGCAAGAAACGCTGTTGCTGCGCCCCAGACCATCAATTTTCGTGATGTCCATCTCCCTAAAAATTTATCTATATGTGCCTTCATTGCTTCACTCATAATATTTCTCCTTTTCTGTCGTTTAATTAGTTTCTAATATAAGCTAAATTATCTTTCTTCTCAATTTCAAGTGTGTGATCAACACAATCCTTTAATGAATCCAAATGCGATATGAGGAGAACAGTCTTAAAAGACGCCTTAATCATATCAGTCAAGATTCGAACAAACCCCTCCATGTTCTCTTCGTCCAGGGCGGTTCCAGGCTCGTCCAGAATAAATAAATCTGGTTTAGGCAAGCTTGATACGCCCAGAAGAGCTAATCTAATGGCCATGGCAGAAATCGTTTTCTCCGCTCCAGATCCCAGTTCAATTGGCCGGGGCTCGTATTTTGGATGCTTAATGAATATCTCTAACTTCTTGTCCTTTGCTTCAAAAAATACTTCGAAGTTCACGATATTTGTAAGAATTTTAGCAATCTCTTCGTTGATTTCTGGAAGCTTTTTCTTAATAATATCATAAGGGATGCCGTTCGAGTGCATACATCTTGTAAACAAATCATAAGCTGCATAATCTTGGCGTAATGCTTCTAACTCTTTCTTTTGTTCGTGCAGGTTTTCTAGTTGCTGTTCACAAGATCCATTGTTTTTATAGCACTCCAAGAGGTTGTCTTCACAAACTTGAAGTTCCTTGTTTTGTTTTTCGATGGTGTTTGTAAAATTATCTTTTTCCAAAGTCAAAGCTTCAAGGTTTTCAATCGCCTCTTTGTTCTGTTCATACTCGGCAGATTTCTGTTCAAGTTTCTCCACTTCTGTCTGCAAAGATAAAATTAAATTGTTGTTCTTTTCAACACTCAAAGAAAGTTGAGATAATTCTGTCTTTGTTATACTCTCTTTAGAAATTAGTTTGTTATATTTTGCAATATGGTCATCCAAATTTTCTGAGTTTAAAGTTAGAACTTCGCTTCCGATCTCTTGATTTTGCTCGGTTAACTTCTCTATGGCTATATCAACCAGATTTATCTCTTCTTGAGCCAGGTAAGCGTTTTTAATAAATTTACAATGAGAATATTCAGAACCGCAGGGCACTTCATCCAACAACTTAACCCTGTTTGCAAGGTTGACTTTTTGGTCTTTTTTGACCTCAATGCCATTAAGGATTAATTCTAATTCATGCTTTTTCTGCACTAGAATTTGCTTCTTGTTCCTTGTCTCGTCAATATCAAAGCCGTTCTTGAAGTTCTCCACTTTTGATAAAAAGTCTTTCCTATCTGATATTTCTAACACATTGTTCTTATTCTGTTTTTTAAGACTTTTGATTTCTTTATTCTTATCTTGCAGGTCTTTTTTAACGCTGTCAATATTAATAATCTCTGCGGGGATAGAACTTATTTTCTGTTCTACGGTTTCCAAATCCTGTTTTAGTTTGGATATCGCTTCTTTTATTTTATTGCAGACTTCCTTCTGTTCCCACATCACGATAGAATTACAACTTAACTCTTCTTCTGCTGTTTCTATTTCCTCTTCAAAATTTCTCTCTTCTAGTCTCTTCAGTGCTCCGCGTAAGTCAATTGCATCTTCTTTAGCTAATTTGTATTTTTTATCGAACACTTCAAGGTCGATAAACTTAGCCAAAATCTCTTTTCTCTTCGTAGAACCTTCTTTAATGAAAGCCAAAGATTCAATCTGAGACGACATGGATGTCAAGAGAAAATCTTCGTGCGTTCCGAATATCTTACGAATGTTTTTATCTGTATCATTTCGACTTAAGCCGTTAAGGCTTTCTCCCTGTTCGGACACAGTGCATCTTCTGGAAAAGTCGACATCTGTTTTTGCTTCCATTGTCGTTTCTCCATGGAGTGTTTTTTCATATTTTTCGGAAGTTCTTGTAATTGTGTAATCTTTGTTATTCACGGTGATGTTTAATAGGCCGCGGCAATGATCTTTGTTTTGATTAATTACATGTAGATTCTTCCTGTTGTTTTTACTTGTTGTATTATATAAGGTATATAAAAGCGAATCTACAACACTGGATTTACCAGAATAATTTTTACCAAAGATCCCAACGATCCCTGTAAGATTTTCAAAATTAACCTTGTTCTTTTCGCCATAATTAAAAAGATTGTCCCATTCCAAAGACGTTAGTTTCCAATTGACATTTCTATGTACCTCTTCTTCTTGGTGAATAACATCGTTGTACTTTTTGTTGAAATCAAATACTCTATCAAGTGTTTCTTCGTCTGGTTCATGATCCTTGAGATATTCCTTAATGAACTTTTCTTGAATCGCGACGTCGCGGAGGTCTTCCTTCATAAAGGATTTTGCTAAATCCTCAACCGACCCTCTTTCTCCTGCTGCGCGGTTGAGAATTGTAATTGCTTCTGGCTTAAATTTATATTTTGCCGCATCATATGCTCTTCTTAAAACATCCAAAGGAATATTGTTTCTAGATGCAATCCTTAAACGGGAACCTTCCGGTACCTGAGCCTTTCTGGGTAATCTACCTTTCGGAGTAAGTTCTAATGTAATAAATGGTCTAGGATTTGGGACTGATATATGCTTGCAAGTGAACTCATCTTTGCTTTGTATGTCCCACAACAGAAATCCTTTATCGTTTGTCTCACCATGGTTTTGTTGTACAGTTGAACCACAATACCTAATTTTACCATGTTCGTCAAGTACTTGATCTGTCTTGTGAATATCACCCAGAAGCGCGTAATCAAATGCATCAAAAATAGATATATCGTTTTCGCCATGCTGCATTGTCCAATTAAGATCTGTCTTGCAGCCACTAATGGATCCGTGATGAAGGGCAATATTAATTTTATTTGTGTCTGTTGGGTCTTGCCAGTTTTCAGTATCAAAAACCGACAACACATTAATTGTAAAATCGTCTCTTAACTCTGTCTCTCCGGAATCTTTTAACAAGAAAAGGTTTGGATGCTCCAGTGCATCGATAATGGGCGTGATGGCATCTTGCCGATTGCTGTTTTTAAGATTCCCGTCATGGTTACCGGGAATAATGTATGTTGGCGCAATGTCGGCCAGACTCCTAAGGAAGTTGGTGGCCATTTCAAAATACTCTGGGCTTAACTGTGTTTTTGTGTGAGCTAAGTCGCCACAGTGTACAATGTAGTCTACCTTCTCTTTACGAAGGTGTTCATACATTTTTTCGAATACAATTTTATATTCGTAGTGGTATCGTAAATTGCGAATATGGGTGTCCGCAATGTGTGCAAATCTCAAATTTTACCTCTAATAATAGTGTTACTTCTATAATTACATATTTTTACTTTTTTGTCAAGCTTTTTATGTTATTTTATTTAATTCCACAAGTCTATTCCAGATCAGTTGCGTGAATTTGCCCATCTGAGACTTGATGACTTTATTCTCAGTTGCTAAACTTTCAATAAGCAAAAGCTGGCTAGGTCTTATATCGACGCGTGTTCCGTCGTCAAAGATATGTTCTTGCGACCACATACCTCCAGCTTCACTGAAGAGTTCTCTATTGTTGAAGTGTGTGTCTTCGTTGATCGACTCATTAATAATAACTAACATGCGTGCTTCAGATATTCTTGGCATAATTAAAACCCCATTTTTTTATATAATAAATAGTCTTCACTCATAACGTTTATCGCTTTCTTTTTACGATATCTGAATTGTTTCTTTGTCATTGCACCAACGTCTTCGTATCCGGCTGTATCAATTTCATAAGTTTCAATCCCATAAAAAGCTAATTTTGATATAATTTTTTTAGCTTTCTCTTCCGCATCTTTGTCTAAAGCAACAAATACACTTGCATCCCTTTTAACTATCTCTTGAAATAGTTTTGACTCTTCTCTTAGAGTTGATCCCAGAAGTGGAATTGCGTTTGGGCCAGCAGTAATGGCATCAAAAATACCTTCAACTAATATTATATCAGAATCCCAGTCAATATATAAATGATTAAATATAATATCTTTAGATAGAGAAGGATTCAAGTATTTCCTCCAATCACTTCCATATGTTCTAGCAACAAAATAGTTTACATAACCATCCAAATCAAAAGAAGGTATGACAATTCGTCCAGCATAGATTCCTCTGACACAATAGCCCATTTTCCATCGAAGAATATCTTCTTTTGTCAAACCTCTGCCTTTTAAATAATTCATAGCTTTTTGAGCAGCCAAAGGAACATCATAACCAGTTAATGAGGAAAACTCATCTGGTAGTGAGGTTTTGGGATTTATTTCTATTTCATATTTTGTATCAAATATATCATCGAATGTTGCTATGTCTTGGTGTCCGCTAGCTTCGTCCCATCTTTTTAATTGCTGATAGGATCCAAATCTCTTTATGATGCGTCGAACATTCGCTCCATATGTATCACATATCCAGCATTTAAAAACATTCTTGTCAACATTGACAGATAGTTTTCTCTTGTGGTGCTTACAGTATGGGCAATAGTATAAAAGTTCGTCATTTGACGCATACGGTTTACCCAATATTTCTTTTAAGAGTTTTTCTTGTTCCATCCGGCTTTCGCTATAATATAAGAATCAGCACGATCATAAGACCCAGGCTTTGGATTACCGTGCTTTGTATACTCTATCATAAACTTAGGTTCGTTGTCAAGAACATATTTTAAAACAACCTCTTTTGCTTTCTTTCCCTTCTCAACTTTTATTCCGCATGCTTTTCTTGCAGTTGAAGCTCCAATATATTCAGGCGTTGCAAAATTGTCTTGACATATATATGATATAATACCATTAAATTTTGCCAATGTCAAGATTGTCCTTGCAGATGAGAACCCGGGGCGAAAGGCCATCAAAGATTGTTCAATATAAATTTCATTTAGACCATATTGATCGTCAAGGGTCCATAGATTCCGTTTAACAAAGCTGGCTTTGAAATATAAATCTGGAAAGTATTTTTTGTTGCGGAGATCCCATGCCTCACAATAAACCACTTCGCCTTCGTTGCCTAAGATTGTCGCACCAACGATAGACGTAGAAATATCTAAACCGAGGATCATATAATATATTATATCAAAGATCCAGTTTTAATTTAAATGTGAGGTCTCTCGCTTCTGTTTTCTTTACTGGAGTTGCAAGTTTTGCGATGGCTATCAAATTTCTATTTTCATCATATATTCCAATTTTAGATATATACGTTTCTTTGCTGAAAGAAGCTGTATGATTAGCAAAAGAACTGCTTACTACATTTTTAATTTTTCGATTTTTATCTTGGATGTAGACTGTAGAGCCAGATGTGGTTGGCCAAAAAGAACCAGAGTTCTTATAATATTTATGTAAGCCTGTTTCATCTTGTTTGTCACTGGGGGCTGAAGATGACGCGTTTGCTTCAATAAAGGTGGGGTTATTTGAATAATTCAGCCTGCCAATAGGAGCATGAGCGAGCATTGTCAATGTTGGGACATAGTTAACACCCTCGAACTCAAGGGAGAAACTTGAAGATGGAAGATGAAATTTAGTTAAAGAGCCCGTTGCAAAAACGCCATATCCGGTTTCAGTGTCCGGACCTGAACCCGAACGTTCGATTCCTGTTCCAAAATAAGTCCACTTTGGGGCGACTGCTGATTGTCCAGGCCTATATGTTTCAGTGTGCGGAGACAGCGGATAGGCAGAAACGTTCGTGCCTGCATTTGTAGGAACTTTGGGGTCTGTCGTATTTGTAGCTGCTCTACCTGTCAGATCCCAACTACCTGTTAAACAAACGAACCCTTCATTATATAATACAACGCCGGCTACTGAACCTGTTTGAGATCCTGTCACCTCTATCAACTCCCCATTCTTATACTTGTCTATGCATCTTGCAGCCAATGTTCCTGAGATATAAAATTTTAAATCAACTGAACCTTTCTTGATTGATGACCCGTAGAATATAGATGGAATACTAATAAGGCTTAATTCTTGTGTACTCTTATCGCAACCTGCTGGGTTTGATGCACTATACGCATAATGCTTGCTTAGATGAGTATAATGATTAAATGTGTTTCTTAGGGCATCGATGTGGGAATATTGTCTTGCTCCTTTTTCAACGGCGGCTTCTTTTTCCTGATGATCTACAAATCTAGATTGTCCTAGACTGTAGTATTCCCGTTGGATGCTTGCAGACAAAGGATACGCAAAGCTAGCTGTTATTGTATCTCCATAATTTGCTTTATTCAAAGAGCCCGTGGTGATTGTTTTAAAAGTCGGTAATCCGCCGGCCTTTGTCATAAACGGATGAATAATTGTTTTTATATTTCCGAGGGCTTCATTCTGTGCATCGGTCTTAGCATAATCCCAAGTGTGAAGATTTTTATTGCGATCAATGTTGGCTTCGTATAGGCTAATATATCCTACTGGTGTACCTGGGACATCTGCATTTTGTAATGATGTGGCGGGATCAACATTACCTCGTCGAGTGGGCATATTATTGTAAAATATACTGCCGCTATAAATAAAGAATGTTGTTTTAGGGTGTGCCTCTATACGATTATAGAAGATATCATCTTGAAGAAATCGATAATATGGCATTGTTCCATTTCCTAAAAGTCCTCACCCTAATAATCAAGCCTTATTCTAAGTGTCATATCATTGTCGGGTGTTTTCTTCAAGGGTTCTGATAATTTAGCAACCGCAAGAAGTTCATTGTCTGCAGAATACAGTCCTACAGTGGTAATGTAAGAAACTGGTTGATCAAAACTGGATGCTTTGACTCTAATTTTGCTTCCTGTTAAATAAGTTGGATTAGAACTATAGTTGAACTCATTATGGTGTGCTCGACAATAATAAATTGTTGAATTAAGCTCTGTAGTATTATTAAACTCTACTGTGTTCAAGCGGTGTCTAAACTGATTACATGCCGCCTTAATTGTGGAGCCTGTTAAAATAGCTCTTAGCGGAGTTGAGGAAAAACCTAATGCCCCAGAAAGAATATTCTTTGTATCTTCCGACAAAGTTTGTGACACTCCGCCTGAAGGATATACCAAGAGGCTCGCTGAAAGAACTGCGATACCTGCTTGATAAAACAAGAGTCCTGCTACATTCTTATTAGTAGAGCCGGATAAAACAGCGTATTCGCCGGCTGGAGAGTCCGTATAATATAAGTCGGTTTGTCCTGAAGCAACTGGTTGTCTTTTAATTGTCTCAAGATTATTGTACTTAGCAGTGTTGATAAATTTAACCATAGAAGCGGTTGGGGATCCCATACCAAGCTTCATTGTGAAGGAGCCTTTCTTAATTTCATCTTTCGTAAGAAGACGGGAGAAATTAACGAAAAAAGCTTCTCTAATTTTTTTGCCGTCTGGCAGTTGAAATTCTTTAATAGAGCCTGTTTCGTCATGACCCATTAACATTTGAGCCATTTGGTTATAAATGTTAATTTTCTTTTCTTGTTGAGTTCTAGCACTAGAAGCAGAATATTCTGAATTTGGTGAGTACCCAAAAGTAACATCAAAAAGATGATTAGCAGAAGAACTTAAGTAAGGATAATCATATACAGCTTGAAACATCCCGTGAGAATAGTCTCTGATGTTTTCTTGCAACGAAGCGTGTGATGCATTTGCATATGTACCTGAAACCAGGGAACCTGTTACAGGGATTGCCTCATGAAGTAGTGTCCTTGTTGTTTTAACGTCGTTTCCGCCAATAGTTTTAAATTGTGTTGCCATTTTTTATTACCTTGTTAATCCTTATCTAGATGATGCGAGTTTTACAAATCTAACTGGTAAGTCAATTCTGTAACCCGTTGTTAAACCAGTAACTCTAATTATAGTGTCAATATAGTGCACTGTTGCTGTTCCGGTTGTGTCTACCCAACTTTGGCTAGTTTTTCCAATCTTTTCAAAAAGATCGTTACTATCTTGGAGTTCCACCGAAGACTTAATTTTGAACCCGAGAGTTGAGCCGCGGGGGCCTTTCAAAGTCTGATTATCTGCTCCAACAAGTTCTGTAGAATTGTTTCTTTGGATCATACCCCTGTTTGTGTCCAGCGATAAATTATAGGCTGCAATGTTATCGTCATCGATAAAAGAGATTGCCGCTGGCGTTCCTCGACTATCAACGATTGATCCAAGTCTATTATCCATCTCAATCATATATCGAGTCTCTACCATGGTTTCATCAATTCCAGCTTTTGGTGTTGGTGATACAGTATCCAAGCCTTGATCAAGTCTTATCAAAGTTCCTTGCGAATTAATGCCGTTAATCGTGCCGTTTCCTGTGGTCATAATACCTTTACTAAGACCACCAGCATCTTTGAAGTTTCTAGAAGTCTCTTCATCCACTGTAATTACAAACTTGTTTTCAGCCTGGTTTGCATCGGTATTTCTGGAGAAATCGGTCGACGCTTCATTAATCTTCAGAATCGGAAGATATAAGAGATTAAGTCTTGTATATGTTACAAGTCTAGATTTTAGATTTGAAGTATTGTTTGTAAACGCCTCTAAGACAGGGGTCTGCAAAATGTCCAAATCATAATAAGCTGATCCACTTGGGTGGGCTCCGCTTGAATGATTATCGTTTCTGTATAATTGGTAATTAATCTCGTCATCACCGAGTGCGAATTTTGCAATCTTAAATGACCCGTCGCCCTTCGCCAGTCTCATTCTGCCAGTGTCGGTCAGTACCGCGTCTAAGATGATGTCTCCGCTGTTATCTAAAAATGCCATTTTTTGTCTCCGTATTATTATAAATAGTATTTTCTTTTTTTTTAAATATATCGATATAAGTAGTTTGTTTTATTATAAAAACCTTATATTAAATTGTCTAACTCGATTCTCCTTGTTCCTCGCTCGTAATATTGTTCTTGATATCGAATTTTACATTGAGATCGATTTTTTTCCCTGTCTTCTTTGATGTCAACCTAATTTTGAAACTTTTTGAAGTGTCGAAAACAGATTCGTCCTGCGTTCCAAGTAAAATATTTTGACTATTTGGGTCGAGTGTATTTGTTCTGATTACCTGTTCAATAGCTGGTGCTACATTCAAGTACCGCTTCATTGGTTTTGTGTTTCGTCTTTTTAATTTTGGGAACTCATAAAGTTTAATCAATAAATATGTGGCACCGCCATCGTTGACAATTTTTATTTCGTACACAACAGAAGGGTTAGAAATATTGTCATGATAATCAACAGTCCTAAACGTATAGTAATACGATAAATTTGGTTCGATTTCCTCAATCAAAGATTTCGATGAAGTATCAGGAGCCGAAATTGATCTGTAGTTTGCATTATTTCTAAAATTATCGAATGATAAAGGTGGGTAGTATTGTGAAGCCTCGTTGCTTAAAATTTCTTCTTCTGTTATTGGTGGATCAATTCTGAAAACTTCAAAAGCCTCAGGTGTATCGTCTGCGCGGTACTCTAAAATAGGAGGAAAGGGTGAACCTTGAGCGACATACTGTTTTTCTATTATAGGTCCATCGGTGTCTCTAAGGACAATTGGCTCCGCTGTCTCATGGCCTGTGCGGGCCTCCATGGAGAGGAGAAATCTATCATCAACGTCTTTATAAGGTACAGCAGAAATAAAGGGCGAAAGTGGTGGTTTGTCAACAACCGCTACTTTTTCAGAATAGTAGGGCACCTCGACCAGTCTAACGGATGGTCTAGTTATAACCTCCAATTCTAAGGCCCAATTTGTCTTTCGATTTTCACCCTCTGCTGCGCCGACCTTCCAGGTTGACGAATTATCGAACGGTTTTATACCTGTTAGGCCCTTGACAGTGCTGGGAAATTGTTGAGGCAAGGCAAAAGCCGTTGGGTACCGCCAACCATTAGCCGTTGTTGCTGTCAATAATTTTAAAAAGTTCTTTGTATTACCAGAAAAGCTAGTTGTGCCTATATCTTTTACCATTAATGGGGATAGGTGCCAATCTTGCCAGCCTGGAGTATACTCAGTGTTGCTATACGAAATGGGGGCGTTTTTAGTAAGCTTTAACGGCTCAACCACGGTTGGGTTATAATAATCTTGCGGATCGTCGCTGTAATTTAAAAGAACCTTGTCAAGAATTGGGAAGGCTTCTTCTTTTTTGTTTACAAACTCATATTCTGTTCCGAAAACAATATTGATTGCATTAATTTGGTAAACATAGTCTTTACCATATCTCACCTGTGTGTCGTGATGGGTGAATTCATTTGATTCGCCTATGTTTGGATAATAGAACGTTTGAATGGGCTCTAGAATAGGATCTCCATTTTCATCAACCTCGTGTTTCGTAATTTTCCAAAATAAAGTTTCAGAACAGGCCAGCTTCCCATTCAAAATGTCCTCATAAGTTCGTGTCTTTTCTTTAACCAATTTTTTAAACGCTGGTATAAAATTATCCATTGTTTTTATTAGTTGTTGTGGTGCATACGATGGTTGTTGTTCTTTTTCCACTAAATTAATTGCATGCCTAGTCTTAAGTTTAACATTATCGGGCACAATCGTGGCAACAGGATCATCAGCTAGGGATGTGAGAAAGTGAACGCCGTGTGTCTCATCGTTAGTATTCCAAGAGGATTCTATTTTTGAAGGTTCCAGCCGCTCTAGAAACTCCAAGAAATCCATTTCTTTTTTCCCTTGAGAAACAGGCTCTCCTAATTCTCCATTGAAAGCCTCTGGGGATGTTGTTGAGTTTTGAATTGTGGCAATATCACCTGCGATATATAGCCTTAAGAGAGAGTACCATAAGCCCGGGGCTGCCATTCCATATAATTCGAATGCACCAGTCATATCGGTTCGGAGAAGGTCCATTACTTGTCCTGAGCGTGGGGCTGTAAACTCTATCTTAATGCACATTGGAAAACGCTTTCTTCTTTCTTCAATTTGGTTTAACAAGGTTGGATCCCATTCTCTAGGCAATAAAATTTGAGTTTTATATTTTTCTCTCAACTCTCTCCATTTTGCTCGCTGGGTCATTCCAATATTTTTGCCGGTTATTAATCTATTAGCTGCGTCAGCCCAATCATCAAAATATAAGAATTCAGTCTTTACATTCATTATATCATTCGAATCTTCATTTTTTATTTTTTTAAACGGATATTCTTGGAGTGTTTCCATGGTTTGGACCGATCCAGTTTTATATTTATTAATTTCTCTGAGCAAGGTCAGAAAATTAAAATGATCGTTGGAAACCACCGCGTCTGTTTCTCCGGTGGAAATTTTACCCCAACTCATTTGTAAGGGATCGTTGTTATCTTCATACGCAACCATTAACGGAAGGTGTGGCAATATTGATTCTGGTAAAAGTGTTGGGTCGGCAACTTCATCGAGGAAAGATTCATATTTTTCATTCAGAAAATTATACTCAGGAGTTACTCTAACAACCAGCGGATTATTTATGTTTTGACCTTCGACTTCTTTATAAGAATATGGAGATTGAATTTCGTGCACATGATCATACTTAAACCTGCTGGAAGGAGTTAACTGGTCTGATTCCACTCTGTCACGAATTGTTTCAAGAATTGGTATATCATTATTATATTTCCATAATTCCCATGTATCAAAAATGAATTCGGGATCAGAAGCTAGCTCATCCGTAACTCCGGGAGTATTAGCCATAATACCAGTTGGAACGGGAGTTTCATTAAGTATCGTGATATTCTCGCGAGTGTATTTATATGGACTATCTTTGCCATGGGGCGCTGCGGTCAGGCCAAACTTGCCAACCGCAACATGAATTGGGTGTAAACCAACATCCCAGCTTAATTCTTGCTTTACTTGTGCAATCATTGGATCTTGAGGAGTTAAGGCGCCAGGATCTGAAAGTTGAGTACTTCTAGCTTCATTAAACAAATCTCTTATATTCATATCTGCCAGGCCAGAGGAAGCAAAAACAATTGGTGCTTGTGCCCCAGCATTTCCGCCAAGGGGCGATCTTCTGACCCAAAATTTTCCTAGGACTGTTCTGATAATATCGTGCCCGGGCATTGTTCCCTCGCTAGTATATATGCCAGCGTCTAAGAGGAATTGGCTGCTTCGGTTATGAACGTCATTAGCAATAACTGCCATCATTTCTTCGTTGTGGACAAGTAACGAGTGGTTTCCGCCTGCTTCGTCAAAATAAAGATTATCTAGTTTGCTAATAACCCCATTTAAGGCTGGGCAAAATCTCTCTGGTATATAAGGTGATGTAAAGTCTGCTCCTTCGCGCTTCATGATTTCGTATTGTATTAAAATCCAAATTGGTGCAATTTCTGCGACGACAGCTTCTTCGGCAGTTACAACTATTTCATCTATCACCCCTTCAGTGACGTCAACCGTTGTTGTTTGTTCAGTTGCGATGTCTGCTGCGGTTTCTGAACCACCGATGGTGGCATCAACTCCCTGACCTTCTGTGACCTGCGGATTGCCGAATGGACCCAAAGCAAGACCTGGGGCTGGATCTTCCTCTTTACCTTCATCGTTCACTATAATAAGAGGCTTGGGAATGCCTCCGCGGGCTTTGTATTCAGTCTTTTGTGTCCCGGGCAGAGAGGAGACGTCAGCCTTTGCTCTTAAGACCTTGATAAATTGTTTTTGATATTCATTTCTATTTGGCATTTTAATACCCTCCTCTTCCTCTAGAGCCGCCACCGCGTGGGTTTCTTGGTGCCGGTTTCATCCCTCTCTTTGCGGGTTCTCTTGCGGGTTTTGTCCTCATAGGTTCTTTTTTGGCAGCTACCTTGACTGATGCGGGTCGCTTTTTTGCCGGCATGTTTTCGGCCATGCGTTGGGTATTCATACGAGACTGAACTGGTTTCTTTTCTTTGACAATAGGTTTTCCGAGCTTAGGCCTTGGAGTGGCACGAGTTGTTTTTGTTTCCTTGTTGTCTATACTTGTTCCTTTAAATTTTTGATCTGTAAATATTGCCGTTGATTCAATTTTTGTTGATAGAAGTATTTCCTTGTTTAAAACAACATCCTTTTGTTCTAGTTTTTCAGCCTTTTCTGATATTGTGTTTTGGGTCGCAATTTGTTTAGAATCAGCTTCCAAAACAAAAGAGCCATTATATACTTGCGCATCTAATTCTTTTATCTTTGGTATGTCTGCTTCTACTTTATCAAATTTAGTAGTTTTACAAAAAGCGGACTTTCCTGCTGGTAATTTTCTAATTTCTTCTTCTTTCAGTTTCTTGTAAATCGGCTTTTTAATCTGAACCTCACCTGTGTCTGTTGTTTCATATCCAGTTAAAACCTTCACCTCTCTTATATTCATTAAATTTTCGTAATAAAATCCTGTATTTTCTTTATCTTGGTCACTAAGTTTTTTAGTATCAATGTTCAACGATTTTTCATTTTCTTTATTTGTTGCGATGGCCATGAGGGCGTTGACCTGGTTTGGCAATTCACTCAATTTGTCTACTGACATTTTATTTAATGTGCTTTTCTCTTTATTGAGGTTAAATTTACTATTTTTTACGCCTTTTTTTAACCATTCTGTGTTCTTTTTTTCAAAAAAGACATCAATTATATTAGTCAGAGCCTCGTTTGGGTTAATTTTTTCTTCGGCTGCAGCCGTTTGCTTTTTTATTTCTTCTCTGTCTAGCGTTGTCTTATCCTTTGGGGCGCGAACTGAATCTAGAAAATTAGAAGTTGCTGCTTCTGGCTTCTTTTCTGAGTCTTCTGAGTAACAGAGTTGTGTACCTTTTAAATAAGCAGTGCTATTGATCCCTGCTATCGTACAGCCTTTACGAGAAAAAAGATCAATTAAGTTTTCTTTTAGATCATAAACATCTGCATTTTTTTGGTTTTTGCTTTTTGTTTTCATTGGGCGCACATTGTCTAAATTATTATTAATTTGCTTAATCATCCTTGAATTAAATTTTTGTGGATCATGCAAATCTTTTCCTGATGTATTATAATTTATCGCTTCTTCGCCATCTTGAAATGAAACTGGTGTTAGATAAGTGGGTTTTAATGCTTTAATGTCCACAGTTACATTTTCTGCAATTGGTAATTCGCCCTCAACTTTAAAAACTTTATCGTGTTGTGCTTGTATCTCTGTTTGATAATCGGCTTGCTTTATTGTGGCTGGTCCGGGCGTGGTTGCAGATACTGCTTCATCAATATTCAAAAATTTGTATCCATTTCGCTTATTTGCATTGTTGGGTGATACAAAATAAATATCCTCAAAATTATTAACATATTTTGATATCTTAGGGGCTTTAGACTTCTCTCTCATCGTCTGAACTGTTGCTCCTGCAATAGGTGTAATCGGTTTTTGTTTCAAAAAATCCTCCACCTTGCGAACAAGTTCATCGACATTGTTTTTTAATCTATTTATAGCTTTCACTGTTCCGTTTTCTGGTGCGATCAGTGGCCACATCTGAGGGACCACATTGTTAACTTCTAAATTTCGCATAGTAAGGTCAGATAGGGTTGCTATGTATCTTTCTAAACATCTTAAAATGTTTTCCTTGCTCAACCTTCCCCTCAAATGTGATGCAAATTGTGGAATAAATTTCCTGTGTGCTTCACTGAAAAATGGTTTTCTTGAAGATGGATCGGTACCTTGTGCTAGTTCCGAATATTCTCCGAGTATAAAAGCAGCATTGTTTAATTCTTTCAATCTTCCTTCCAGATATTTTTCAGTAATGTCTTCTGTTTCTATCTCAACAGAATATTGATGTCGGCCGGATAATCGATTTGCTTCATAATCTGTAACATAGAAAGACCTGATACCGTTTGTGTTGGAGATAAGTTCACTTGGTGATTCAGAAATAGAGCCGACCAATTCAAAAGTTTCTTTGCCGGCTGGCCGTCTCTGGTGATTCTTTGCTGCGACTTGGCCGGATTCTCCTGAAGATTCAGCAATCAAGTGTTTTACTTCTTCTGTGCTGATCATATCTTTAGTTGACGGCATGCCCAAAGAATTTAAAGCTGGTGTTTCTGTAAATCGAGTCCTAAAGATTTTTATGGAAATAATTTTTGTTGCCGATGTCATTTCATCTGCTAAATTGGAATTTTTAAGTAACCACGGGAATTTTGCAGCGTCTTCAACCATCTTCTTATAGTTTATACTAAAAAACATTCTATTGCTTTGTTCATTGTCATCAGCTTTGGAATATTCAATGTCGCCAAAATAAGACTTTTTTTCTTTTTGTTCTTTGGCCAGTGGTTCTACTGTTCCATATGGGGCTGCGATTTTAGAGTCCGCGGCGACCGTAGGATCTTGTGACAGAAAGTTAGAATTCTCTATTTTGACTTCATCAAGAATTCTATTGTCTTGAATAGTAATGTTTGGTACAATAATTGGTACCAACTCTTTTATTAAGCCTGTAGCCTTGCCTTTTGCACTTAAATCGGCTGCATAGAAAACAGCCGGCCCTGTGCCTGGGGCCACGGGGCTTGGAGATTCAGATGTTGCTCTATCATCATGTGGTAAACCGGTTTGTTTGTCGACAAGCGCATATGCTTTATCTACCTTTTTATTTTTATCAAAAACAATTTCAATCGTTGCATTTCCGAGACTAGATGTTCTGTCTACCGCATTTTCAAAATAAGGGACAAGAATATAACTTAAATGCGTCATATTTTCTGGATCTACCTCAAACGGGCCGGTCTCATCGGTACTAAAACAAAATTGAAGTTTTTGACTTTCTTTTAAACTTTGTACGTTTGCCATTTGTTTTTTTCCAACTGAAAAGACCTTATAGTCACTGAAATTTGTTTTTGCGTTAACTTCAACAGTCTTAGACAAGGAACCAGCGGGAAGATCTAAAAGTTGATCTGATTGAGCCTGGCTTGTACACTGCACCACCAAAACCCTGAAGTTTTTTTGCATGCCTTGTATATAGCTGCTCTCAGAGGAAGCCACATCGACGCAGAAATCAAGAGTGCACTCTACACTTTTTGAAGCGTTGTCCAGAGATATTCGTCTTACTTTTACAGTTGGTGTTGACATTAGCAGTCCTCAATCTCTTCTAGTTTCTTATCGTAGAGATCTCTTTCATCGCTCAAATCGGGACAATCAAATTCTCGCACTCCGTCTATTCTCATGTTCTTTTTCTTATCAGAGCTAATTTGGGCCGCGCAAAAATAATCATCTGGTATGTCTTTGTCGACTTCTAAATTAAAATAATATTCGACATAATTACTGTCCAAAGGATCGTTTGTTTCGCTAAGCCCATAAAATGACAGTTGTTTTTGATGTACATTTGTTTTATTATTGTTTTTTTCATCTTTAAAAGTCTCTATAACAAAGACCTCTATGTCAAAGTTTTCCACTTCATAATCTGAATTTTCTTCAAATATATCAATTAAAGAAAAATCGGGAATGACTTGCAAAACAGTATCAGAAATAGTTGTCATAACGTCTTCACCTTCTCCTAGAGAAGATTCTACCAATTCCTGGTCGGCTAAAACTTTTAAATTTTCAGGAACATAATCTTTTTTTACTTCTCCAGTCTCGGGATCGGCGCTTGTAATATATGTTTTATATTCTACAGAAACATTCAATTGTGGTATTTGAACTGGAACCACTGTAGATGTTGATAAAGAACCTGAAAGGCTGTCTATTTTTCCATGTAAGAATTCCATATTCCATGCTGGGGCTGCGTTCGACACCAAAGAGGAGTCGCCAATAGGGAGGCCTAAACAATATTCGTTTTCAACGTTTGGGTCTAAATCAAAAGTTGCAAAGTTGTCTGTGGCTACATTGTCTGATAAGCTTAACTTAGAAATGTTTTCTTCTATGCCCTTAAAAACATATTGTGCATGACTGCGAATACTTTTATTTTGAATTCTATCTTCTATTTTGTTTTGAATTTCATTAACGCCAGCATAACTCGCGTCATAGATTACATCATCATCAAAAAACGCATAAAAAGAAGGAGAAAATTTGCCTCTAGATAACAAGTTTTTTCCATACTGAGTTAATTGGAGATCTATTACCTCTTCTTTTGAATCAAAAAACGACATTAATAACCTCCACCGCCGGTGCCACCGCCACCACTACCTCCGGTGCCGCCAGGTGTTGATGTTGCTGCAACGGATCCAGGAGGGGTGAGCGAAGGAACACCAACGTTGGTAGGAGAAGGAGCAGATGCTGGGCTAATTTCTTCCCTTTGTTCTGGGCTCCTGTTAACTTCTGCTTGAATACTTCCTTCCTTAGGTAAACCTTCATCTTTTTTATTTTTAAACACTCGGCCATCTCCTGTTCTAGGTGGTTTTTTGTTTGTAACCGATTCAGTTTTTGAAGGGGAAAATTCAACTTCCGCATCAATTTTTGCCAATTCAACCAATGAAAAATAATCATATGGCCAATTATAATTATATTCTGGTGTTCTTTTTTCGCCTCCAACTTGGAATTCAAAAGAAAAACGAGTGTCATCTTCGGTGTCCGCTGTCACGTTCCAATAGCTTTTTTCTGCTCTCTTTTTGATTTTAAATACCATCCACTGTGTTTCCGCAGGTATTTTTGCCCCTGCGAAAAATTCTGTTTTACTTAAGTCATGGCAGAAAATAACTTCCTCTTTCTCTGGTATTCTAGCAATATCTGGCATTACATTTTGCCAAATATCTGATAGTTCCTGTTTACCAAGTTTGTGAGTAAATTCAAATACATAAGTGACAAAAGGTGATATTTCATTGTTTGTCATAAAGTCCATATGTGGTGGCATATAATATTTTTTCAAAGTGTCGACCATTCTGACAATTGAGTTCCCAGGTATATATTTGTTGTCACGCATATCTTGAATTTGATCTTTTGTCAATCGGCCAGTGGCATAATCAAAAAGCGATTTGTTTATATTAAAGAATTGTCTCTTTCCCTCTTTTTCAATAAAAGGAATTGCTACAACAGCCTCAGAAATTAACTTTTCATCAGCTAATTCACCGAGTCTTTTTTGTTCCGGCCTAAAGCCACATACATCAATTAATGAACCGGTTGTTTGACTACTACCGAGCACTTGAATCGGGTAACTCTCTTTCATGTCAAGGAATATTCCACGAGACCCGCTGGGTACAACGCCGTAACCTTGCCACATCATTCTTTGTCCAATAGAGGCAGAGTATCCAAGCTTTGCTGCTGCATTATGTATATATCCACCGATCTTGTCACGAATTGCGCTGATTCCGTCAGTTTCGCTTCCGCTGAAATTTAATATTGGGGTTTCAAATTTGGTGCTAATTGTCCACACATCAAAAGAAGTGCCTTCGGGGTCGCGGGCGGTGATGGCTTTAAAAGACCCTTCGGCAGTAGTATCGTATTCAACAGACTTAGTTCTGGATTTTCCAAATAAATTCATAGAAGAGGTTAGGGTCATGGCGCCTAGGCCGGCGATATGAGGATCGACCTCTTTAGAGTACGTAAGCAGTGTATTACTAGATGTATGAACCGTTTCAAGTTTACATCCAGCTAAAATTTCGTCTAATGTAAATTGTCTCGATTCGCCTGCAAGCATTTCACTATGTTGGTGTGGGGAGAAAGTTATTCTTGCTGTTTGTTTTCCATAAAAATATGGTGGTGTGAAAGGTGCATAAGCGGGATCCATAAGATTTCCTCTGATGCTCCAAGTGCCTGAAGTTGATCCAAGAGCTTTGTGGCCAGGATATCCCATACTAGCCCTGCCGTGTTCTGGGTTTGTAGAAACCCCTCTTGTTTTAAATGAGCGGCCTGAGCCGTAAATTCTACATGGGTACCCATATGGCGAACCTCTCATTCCCAATAAAGCCATGTCTGTGGGGCCGTTTCCGCCTTGTGCTATTTGGTCAAAGCCGACAGACATTTCAAAATTATCACTTTGGTACATTTCAATGTCCATAAAGTAAGATGAACCTGATCGCATGGGCTTAAATTGACTCTCTGGTGCTGAAACATATGTATTTAGATTTCCATCTTTTAAGAAAAATCTAGGAACTTCGCCAAAGAAATTATTACTAGCCATTGTGTATTTTGCGTCATACTCTCCGTTCCAAATACAAAACATATCAGGTATTGTAATTGCACTGTCGTCGGATGCTGTGTGCGGGTATACAAATTTAAGTCCTGGTGCACCTTCGGAGCCGGCTGAAGAAGATAATGGAATATAAACGTGGGGTTCTATTATGGACTCAAATGGCATTCTATAATCAAAATTCTTGTTAGTTGCGGCTTGATCAATCATACCCATACGACCATAGCCAACTGCGCCTGGTACCGAACCTGTGAAACAAGGCCAATCGACTGCAACGCCTGCTTTCATAGTATTATACATAATGCCAGGTGCGTAGAAGGGTTGTAATAATGATTGTAACCAGTGAGCACGATTGTGACCGCGTACCGCGAGAGAGGACCCGCTCAAGTATGGAGAATATGAAGATGAGAATTCAGAACCCAGCTGAACACATCGAAGCATTGGGTAAAAGCCATTATAAGGCAACATTTTTTTAACAGCAGAACATTTCAGGCTCATTTTTGTTGGGTCAGAAAGACTCTCATAATCTTCAGAAATTTTACCAAAATACTTCATAAAATCAGAATGAGAATATGTTTTAAAGAACGCATCACTGTATGAACCACTTGTACTAGGGGCGCTGGACGAAACGCCTGTTTGGGCTCCGTCCAAAGTTAAGAATCGATTGTTCTGAAAATTAAAGCCGTTGTCAATGTAGTGGCTCATATGTTCTGATATTCTAAATTCTGGTATTATAGTATGGTCTTGGCCTAGGCCCCTTATATTCTCGGCATAATCTTCATATGTACTATATGATGGTTGTTTACCAGATATCTCTGCCGTTCTGAAAGATTTGTAGGCACCTTGGACCCAACCAAAGTCCCAAAGAAATGTGCTATTGTAGGCACTGTACATCGACGCAAACGCGTTGGCAAAGCTGTATTGTTGAGATGCCGTTGGGAAGCTATATAATATTTGACCAGTTGAATGGAAGTACCCATCAGTCATGGAAGAATACATCGATATGGCAGCTGGCATTACCAACTCTCCAATTTGTTCTTCACCTTCGCGAAGGGAATGAATTCCGGGTGAAGGGGTTGACGGGTAATATTTTGGAAACGAAGTTAAACCATCTAGAGGCCAGGCGCTCAACGCAGGTGGGTTTACCCTGTTTGGTTGTCTTGAAAGAGTAGAGAGAGCTTCGTTTGAAGAAGACCCTGCATTAAAATCATATTGATATCCCATTGAATTGACAGACATTCTATCTCTCATTCTCTTACTTCCGGTGGCATTCCAAAAAGTTCTTTGAGTTCCTAGAGTTCCTGTAGAGAATTGCTGTCGTGTTTGGTCATAATCAGTTCTACTTCTGGCTACATTTAAGTACGTATATTCATCTTTTGGATAGATTTTTTCGCCATAAATAATCCTATTTAAACCCAAGGATTCGTTTTCAGTAATTTCCTCAGTTAATCTATCGTAAACTTGCTCTGCCGCGGTGCCATCTAGGGTTGGCATGTTTGCGTTCAGTTTTTCCTGAGGCATGTGATTGATGTTATTCCCATAAGAATGTTTAAGAACAATGTTGTTGCCCTTAGTATCAACTATATCATGGATAATAGGTTCATATTTATTTGTAACCGGCGAAACATTGAACGTTTTTACTGTCTTTTTGAAACGAGGTGTAGGAACATTGGCCAGTTTTTCGGCTGGGCTATGTAAGAAATTTTCATAGTGACTTAGTTTTGTTAGTCCTTTTATTTGAGACGAGTCTTGTTCTATCTCCAAATATTGTATTGTGTTATTTTTCTTGTGGTGCCTGGCCACAGGGTGGTTTCCTGCTCTAATTTGTTTCCACGTTGGATATCCGTACGGGCCATTTCGGTGAAGTAGGAGCGCGTTTACAAGAGATCCTTCGCCAGGAGAATTATAAGAAGGGTCATGCATCAAACCCGAGGTTGACGAAAAACGTCCGGGGTTCAAAAGGTTGTTTCCCATTGTAGTAGAGGAGCCGCCCGGATGGGTCGTCTCCATTGTGGGGTACCCCAAAGTATTTGAACTAGCTGTAATTGGTTCATATATATTAATGTTCATTCCTGCAAAATCTACAGGAATTCGATCTATGTGACTTGAAGGCGCTACAGAGCCCTCACGTTCTCCGGTTTGGTACCATGGTGCAGACCAATAGGTGTTTTTGTTTGACGAATCTACGAAACTAGATGCTTCAGATCTACTAATAAAAGTTAAAGCACTTACGTAAGCATCATCTAAAGATCCAAGATTCAGTGTTTTCTTTACTGTGCCATCATAGCCGGGACGTGTTGAGGTGTGGCCGAGTGGATCCAATCTAGGAAACGCGGAGGCTGTAATCCAAGCATATTGAAGATCATTTCTTGGAATAGCATGTTGGACATACCAGTTATCGTGTACTGTTCCCGTCGTGACCGTATATTGATTTCCATTATCTGTCGAAACAAGTTCTAATCTTTGTAAACTGTTTCTGTGTATTTTATGATAATGAGCTTTTGAATTATAATCATTTTCTCGGATCGCGCCGAGAGGGTTGTCGATTCCAAACTTGCCCTGATGTCTGGATAAAAGAACGTTCAATCCTGAAAATTCCTCATTAACATGTACAGAACTTGTAGTGTGTTGTGCCATGTGAATACCAGTTCTTGTCAGGTAATCTTCGCCCAAAATTCCTAGGGCGCCCTTTGTGCCCAATGCAAGTGATCCAGAACGGCCCGGATCTGTAACAGAACCGCTGCTATTTAGCTGGTAATGGTACCGGTAGGGTAAGGCATTGTAAACACTGAATTCTTCCGCTACGGGGTCCAGGAAGCCCCTTGTCATTGTCAAGAAATCTCCTGGTGAGGAAAATCTTTCTGTGATCACAGATTCATGCCTAGGTCTAGTTGGTAAAATATAGTCGAGTGCTCTTGCACTACCGATTCTTGGGTCTCCAGCAGCAATATCTCCTAAAATTCTACCTGCGTCTGTTCCAGACGGGCGGGTAATGAAAGGTGTTTCAGAAGAAGTTTGTGCAGTACGATTACTTTTCAACCACTTATTGTTCGCTGAACGACCAGAAATAGAAACGACATCATAATTTTTTTGGTAGTTTCCTACCCCCGATTGCAAAGAAGACGTCGTTGCTTGAATGTTTTTGATATTGACTGGTCTTCTAAATCCTTGATTGAAATTTGCCGTAGGCAATGCATTATCTACATTTCCATTTCTGTGGTCTAAGTCTGGTGCGTAAATTGTTACATCCGAACTTCCCAAAGTGCTTGCTGGTGCAGAGATTCTAAATTTTTCTGCTCTTGTATTTATTTGGGCCGGTGTCCAAGTTGAATCAACTCTATCTGGTAGATTAAGGACGTCTCTGTGTCCGAAGCCTCCGACGGTCATGCGTGTGAAAGGACCTTGCATACCCTTGATGGGACCATCGTGGTGAAGATTTGTAAATCTTTTTGTATCATCGTCGGCCTGGTATGTGCTCAATATGTTTTTCACTGGTCCTTTTGCTTCTTTCTTGACCTCTGCTTCTGAAGATACCTCTGAATCGGAATAAAGTCTTGCCTTGTCCGCAGGTCTTCTGATTCCCAAGGCCCTGTCAAATCGGGCTCGGTCGCCTTTAGCTGGTGCATCTTCTGATCTTAAGGTCGAAGTATCTGCCTTCAACACAATGTTTTTAGTTGTTTTACCCACAGCCTTGATGGCTGCAATATCTTTATTGGTCGTGGCGCCGGGAATATTGTGGCCGGTATCGATTGTTTTTTGAATCTGCATTGGAATCTTATCATTGTTTGCAGATCGTTTAAGCTCAAGTAAGGCCTTTTTCTTCTTAGCGGGGTCAGCGTCTTCTTTAATTGCCTGTAATAGTTTTTTCCTAAGCAAATCAGCCTTGTCGTTTTTAGAAGTTATTAAATGGACGGAATCTCTACCAATTTTGTTCCACCAAGCAGAATTGTTGACTTCTGTAAATGCTTTATTTTCTACTGCGGGCGATAAAGTATTTTTGAATGCATGCTTTTCACTATCACCTTGAGGTGGGCCCACCGTTTGTGATAGGCCTGGGCCAATAGTTTTGGATCCAGGAGTTCCTTGAATTTTACCTGAAGGAATTCGCTCTCCAAATGTCCCGAGCCTCTCCTCAATTGTTGGAAACTTCGAGATATATTTATTTCTTTCCAGTACATGACTCTCAACAACAGTTCTCACATTCTCGGAGAAAGCGGCGGAAGCTGGAAACAATTGTTCGATAATATCATTTATTGCTTCGTCAACCCATCTATAATAATCTACAAACTTGTCTAGGTCTGGTGTGTTTTTAAAGTTTTGGAAAATTAAGTGTCTTAATTTCTCCATTCTTTTATATGAAGTCCTGTATCTGTTAACAGGTTCACCAATCAAATTATTAAAATCTTTGATGGTTGCAAAATATTTTAATATTTCTTCAGAAACAACCCTATACATACTTTTCTCTACAGCATAGAAAGTGCTTTCTGGTCTTGAATCTGTTGTGAACAACTCATCATCCCGCTTTAGTGCTTTGATTGTGTCATAATCATTTAGCATTTCTGGTGGTAAGGTTCGTGTAGTGCTGATATAGTTTGTATCTACAACTTGTGAACTACTGGCTGGGAATCCGTATCCTGAGCCCATATACTGATATTTAACAATATCACCAATCGAGCCAAACGCTGTATAATTTGTTGACCCAGAAGAAAGATCTTGTACAACAAATTCTCCACTATTATCAGAGCCGGTGATCTGTTCAAAATCCCAATTTAAGGCCAGGGTTGCCATTTGTGGTACAAAGCCAAAAGAACTTGTCATTGCAAAGTCGCCTGGGGCGCCAATACCGCCGGCAGTGGCCGCTTCGAACAAATACGCGCTTTCATATGGGTTTTGCGTACCAAAGTTCATTGGATCTCTAGCATGAGCATCTATGGTCTCGTTGCTTATCCGATCTAACCAAATTTTAGCAGAGCCAATTTTAACATCTGAATTCTGAAGCACGCTTCCTGTAAAACCGGTCCTATGGGCGCCGATGAATAATCTTTTAGGTTTCTTTAAAAATGCATCCCCATAAGCTCGTTGCATTGAGCCAGTCAAATAAAAATAGTTTTGTTTTTCTCCAGCCAGTATGTTAACTCCATAAAATTCAACATCGTAATTTGGAGTGGCTTCGTTGTCTAGATAAGAACCACTTACGCCAGTGGCCCAGGGCGATCTACTTGGTATAACTCTTACTGCAAAAGTCCAGCTTTCATTGTCATATACATCATAAAACAAAGAAGATGAAAGCTCTGGGATTCTTCCTCCCGCTGAGCCCGTCAGAATAAATTTTGCATTTTTGGAGCCTTTTTTATCCCTAACGGCATGCACTTGAAAGTTGGCACTGTCGTCGGATATGGACCAGCCGAGGTCTGTTACAGTTCCCGGTTTTTTGACCGTGTGGGCGCCATATATAGACGAGGTTAAATGTGGAAATGTATAAAAGCCGGTTGCTCCGAGTGGTAATTTTTTAGGGAACAGAACATCGCACTCATATGTTATGGCTGCGCCTTTTTCAATAAATGGTGAATTGTCCGCTCCCTGGTCATCTATTGAGCCGGCGGATCCGCTTAAAAAACCTAACGAATTACTCTCTGCGCTTCCAGTCTGCTGGAAAACCGTGGCCTTATTTCTGGTGGATAAGTTAAAATCAACATACTTCTTTTTTGTTGCTGTTGGTCTTACTCTGTCTTGGTTAAAGTTAAATGTTGCATTGTTTCCATAAACGTTAACGTTAATTAACTCGTCATCTACACCAAAGCATCTAATAACATTTCTGAAAGATTTCTCTGTTCCTTTTGATTTTGCAATATAATTTAAATTGTTGTAAAGGTTTTGGTAAATTAGATTTTTTGTTTTATGGATATGGTTTTCGTATACCTCTTTTTCATCTCTTCCTAAAAATTGTTCCAAAACCGATGCATTAGCAAAAAGTTCTGGAGCAACTAACCCGTGATTTTCAACTAAATTTTGTGAAAAAGGAAGAGGCTCGTAACTACTACTGACGTAATCTGGGTTCTTAAGGTTGGGCAAACTTTTAATTTGCATGGCTAATGTATCAAAGTAGCTAGAGATTACTTGTGTTAGTTTTAAAAGTTCTTTATCTTTTGCCGAGTCCTCTGAGATAATCCACTCAGGCAAACTTCTGTACATAGATCCATTATTTGTGTGGTCGTGTTCTTTACCGATCTTTTCATACTCTTCATAAAGGCTCTTAACATCAGGGTGACTAGAATATATAATCGGATCTTTAAACTCTCTTTCTGCAGCATTGGATTCAACAATCGCTGAATTTATATTTCTTGAAGTGGTCCCATACCCTGTCCAGTATCCATTGGAAACTCGCCCTGAATAATCTAAAACTCGTTCATCTATTGAAGTGATTTGTGTTATACCCTCATTAAATTTAAAATACACACCAAGATCTAGATTTGCGTCGTCGACATTTGTGCCTCCCCCGATTTGATCACGGTAGAACTTTCCAATTTGTTCCGCATCTCTTTTTGTCTTCCAATATCTAAAGTCGTCCATTGAACCAGAAAGTTTACCATAGCCGGCGCCTTGAGATCCAGAAATTGTTCTGTATGCGCCGAGGTTAGCCGTCAACGAACCAGAGTCTGAGCTTTGTGGGGGAATAACTTCGTTTATTGAGCGTCCAGTAAGGGACTTTAATTCTCTAAATGCTCCATCAAGATACAACTCAGATTCCATGGTTGTTCCATTGTTCTTGAGAGTCAGTGCGTAATGGTGCCATTTGTTGTCAATAATCTCTGAATTTGTCACCGAACTGTAAGTAATTCTATCACCTTCAGATCCGGAGAAAAACACTAATTCTAACGGTGTGGCGGTGGCGCCTGTATCAGTTGTCATTAACCTAACTGATAGGCGGCCATAATCACTAGATCCTGACGCACTACCATTCCAAAGATCGAAGATACACTCTTGCTTTGTTTTTGCTGCAGCGACCAAGGCTTCTTTTTTAAGCCAAAACTCAACAGTAACACCCTCCGAGGCATCATACTTTAAGTTGTTTTGACGGCGCTTGTCTGCATCATAAATATTCGCGCCTTTAGAACCAGATATTCTATGCTTTATATCTGGGAATATCTTTTTTATTTCACTATTGTCTGCATCCTGATTTGGGCCGCCTTGAAAAGTGATATATTGTATGTCTGAAGTTGCAGTTGGAATTCCAACCCCGTCGACGGCTGCGGCCTGGGTACCCCAATCGGAACCAGGTGAGAATACGGCATATCCGTTTGTTCTTGGGTAAACATTATTAAAGAAATATAAATCAAGATAAGATGAACTATTTTCCCAAGCAACTTTTTCGTACAGAGAACCGTCGTATGGATACGTGTTATAAACTCTTTTTATAGATTGTTTATAATATTCTTCCGCGGAACCAAACCTTGCGAAGTTGCTAGCGGTTGTAAAATTGACTTTAGGAAAAAACCTATCTTTCTTTTTTCCAAATTCTTCAATGTAACGCTTGGATTCAGCTTTCCGTCCCATCTCCTCTGTACTTGAAATAGGAGAAACTTTTTTAGATTTTTTGTCTCTAAATAAATCCTTAGTACTCATGCTGCTCTACCCTAAATTTAAAGACTTCTGGTTGTTCAACATATTTTCCATTTAGATAATATACAAACTTAATTCCGTAGGAATATCCTTTCTCCAACAAGTTCATGTTCAAATCAAAATAACTTCCTGAAACATCGTAGGAAACTTTAGTATGATTTGTTGAGCCGGTACCATAAGTTATGACATCAAAATTATCTATTGTTCTGAATACTTTATAATAAACACTATCGACAATCTTATTTTGGGCTTGTGCACTAGCTTTTGTATAAATATTAGGGTTCCAATCCTTTTCTCTTACGAACATTCTAAATCTTACATTCTCATCTCTATCATAAGCTGATCTCAAGTTCGTAATCGTTGTGACGTGCTTAGCATTTGGGTTGACATTTGAACCCACAAGATCTTGTATATCAATCGAACCGGTGTGATATTCATCATAACCAGTCTGAGTTTTGTCGCCTGTGTTGCTCCAAACGTCGTAAACGGTTGTCAAGGAAGACCTTGACCCTGTAATCGCAAAAGACGCTGAATATATGCCTGTTGAGACATAACCGCCAGTTACGGGGGCGCCTAGGCTTGCAACACCACCTCCTTGTGGGAGTATAATTGATGAAGTTCCAGGTAAAGTATTGGCGATTGTTCCAGAGAACATATTTACATAAATTGGACCAGAGCCGACGTCAGGTATGTTTTGCAGTTGGCCGCGGACCACGTTATATAAATAAATAGTGTTTAAATTATTTGCTTGTGATGCTAAAGAACTGCTGAAAAAGCAATTTCCTCTGTCATCTTGCGTAGACGAATCCCATCTAGCCTCAATACACGGTCTTTTAAAGAAATACTCTGATGTTCTGGAAAAGAATTTCTTTGTGTAGAAAGAAGTTGTAGATCCGGTGGTGTTTGAATAAGTAACGGAATCGTCTGCAGACCTTTGAACATAAGCCTCCTGGCTACTAGTCACGCTGATTATGAAGCCGTTATTTGAATAATTCGATGCTATCCAATCTTCGACCTGGCGAGTGACATCTAATACCATATCTTCGGATCCGGTATGGAAGGTCTGTGCCTCTGCTAAACCATATATGTCCTGTTGGTTTCTAGCAACGGCGCCAGGGATTGTCCAAGCTGTTCCTTGTGAGCGCATCATCCAGTTGGCGCCCTCGACGGAATCTTTTGTTTCATCAGAATAAGATTCCATATCAAGGCCGATGCCTTCTTCCCAAGCGACTGCAAGGGGGGTTACGACAAGTTTCATATTTCTAGGTGTAGTGAACGCGTGTTTTGTATTATACATTCTAATGTAAAAATTCACGCTTCCGCTGGCTGGGATGTCGCCGTTGGTTCTATCTGTAGAAATATCAGAAGTTGGAAACTTAATTAAAACCCTTGATAATTCTGCTGATGAGGAGGCTGCTTGGCCATAAATTGAAAAGACCTCTAGAACATCAGAGGCTCCCATATTTGAGCCAGTGCCGCGGGTCGTTAAATTAGACTTGAACGCGTTTGTAATCGTAGTATCTGCGTTGGATATGTATCTTTTTATAGCCAATTTATTTTACCGCCCCTCTAATATCCAGTGCTGGAAACTTGAACTCGACAATATGGTCTTTTGGTATGTATAACATTCTACCATCAGACGATAAATTCGTGTCAATGTCATAAAAAACATCAGAATAGTTTGTTCCTACTTTATTGACAATTTCAACGTCAATAACGTCCAAGACGCCAGTAATACTATTCAAAATTTTATATACATCCGTAACGTATATTGGCTCTCCAATCTCGTTAGTTCTACTATATAAGTTTCTTAAAACAGTGTTACATGCTTCCAAAACCGCAAATTGGCTAAAATTGTTCTCTACCTTTATACTATATTCTATACCTAAATTTAAAATTCTTGCATCTAAAATATCAATTGTGTCGTTCATCATTTTATAACCAGACAGCCACGTTCTAATATTATCTTTCAGTGAGGAGGTTGATTTTATTAATTGGTTGTCGAGATTCTTAGAAACAACATATAAATTAAGATTTCTTCTAAACGAATTTTTGTCTTGTAGTATCTGACATCTTTCTACTGCACCGAACTTGCTAGGCATATTATAAATTAAAGATTTGTAATCTTGCCTTGTTACTGCTCGGTTTTGCGAAAAGAAATGATTTCGTATTCTCTGTTTTAATTCCTGCGTATCAGGAAGTTGTACGTCGCCAATAATTGGCTCCTCGTTTGTGCATTCCAGACTACTTTGTACAATGTCCATATTAGCAACGGTCAAATCTGATTGATTTTCGAATTGAAGTATAGGAGAAATAACACTTGTCAATGCTTCTGCTGCAACATTTACGTTGTCAGAGTCGTTCACTCTATAACTGATTGTCAGTGTTGTGTTTGTTGGAGAAACTCCAAATTTATCTGTTGTTGTTAACTTGGTTGGGTCAAAGCTTGTATCAGTTACATGTTCTCTACCGTGGATATTCAGAACAACTTGTGCTGGGTCAACCAGAGAATCATTTGTTAACTCAGATGTCGAGCCATAACCAAATTGCAAAAACGTTGCAAGTCTAGTATTTTCAACTGTAAACCTCCTGGGGACAACAAAAGGTTTGATCAATTCTGGTACCTTTGAGGCGTCCGTAGCTCTATTCTTAACTGGTAAATAAACAACGTTTTGAGAGAGATGTTCAACTTCATAATACTCATGTCCCTCTGTGTCTAAGACAGAGATTACTTCTGTTATGTTTCTGGAGTCTAATTTGATTCTTCTAAATTTCTGAAATTCTCCGACGGTTTTAACTTCCGTGTTTGAAATACCCGATACAACTCTCCCATGGGCCCTGACTGCATAAAAAGTTGGATTTCCAAACTCATTCGTAGTTGAAACCACTACTTCGTTGTCTGAATCGGAAAAATCGACGTCATCGATTAATACGAAAGAGGCGCCCTCAGAAGAAGCAAATACAGAACCTTTTTTTAAAATTGGCATATACCTTGTATCCGGTGTTCCGGCGTTGGTCGCAGGGACCGTGACAAAAAGAGAAATTATACCAGTTGAGGAACCTGTAGATTTGAATTTGTACCCCATCTGCTTAGCCATTTTTACTATGTTATCGTATTCCGTAGCAGTTTGTAAAAAGCCCTCGTTTGCTTGATAATCTAAATAGAAAGATAAAATATCGCCAACATATGCTGTCATATCTAACATCATCGCTCCGAACGATGCTTCACTAAAGTCTTTGTACGTATCTGGGTAATATCTTTTTGCATATTCGACGAGATCTCTCTTGATTGAATCGAAATCTCTGCTCGTATATTTTATTGGCGGGGTTTTCTTAGCCATTTTTTAGTCCTCTTTTTAAATAGTTTTATCCTATTTTTATATCTAAAATATCTGTTTCATTTAAAGGCGTTACAGCATATGTTATAGCAACGGACAAAACATGTGAGCCAATTTCTCTGCTTTGTTCGACGCTCGAAAATGATATTTCTTGTATTATAACGTGCGGCATATAGATCTGAACCTGTTCGTGGATCTTCGCTGTAATCATCTCCCTGGTCTCTTCCACGTCTTGCTCAAACAAATACTGAGCTATTCCTACACCAAAGTCAGGATTCATAATCCTTTCCCCGGGGATTGTTAAAATTAAATTCTTAAAATTCTGTTTTGTAACTTCCATAAAAGTTTTATTTAAAGTATAATGACCATCTGCGTCATTTACTGATAATGGTAATTTAACTGATATTCCTGCCATTTTTTATTCCTCCTCTTCGTCTGAGCCTTCAAACTGGTTTCCAAGGTTTGAGTGTGGTAAAAGGCCACCGACCATGTTCTTTGCTGTTTCCACCATTTCATCTGTTTCCTCTTTTGCGGCCTGAATAGCTTGCATTGCTGGAAGATCTGCGAAGCCTTCGGGTAGTTGCCCCATTATTGTTTTGAGTAACGCGGAATCGGGGCCGGGTGAGCAACTTACTTTAAAGCCATTTGCTTCTCTTATTAATTCAGCAATATCGAAATCAGCATCGGAACTTACAGAAAGAAGGGTTAAATCTTGCCCCAGTTTCTCCATAAGAGACGACTGAACCTTGGTCGAAGTACTGAACAACGCTTGAAATTTACAAGGGTCTGGGAAAACATCATCAAAAGCCAACATATTATAAATAGTAGCCAGCGCCAAAGCTCTTTTAGTAGGCATCACATAATCAAAAAGAAATTTAAATTCAGGGCTGCTTTTTAACCTTACATAAAGTTCTTCGTATACCCCTTTGCCGTACGCAGAAATTCCTGCTGGGTCGTCGTCGGGGTACCCCGCAAGGAGATCCTGGAAGGTAACTATAGAAGTTGGAAAACTTGGATCATCTTTGTCCATTTCAACTTCTACGAGCGGGAATAAAAACACATCTTGTACTGAGGACGGTGATCCGTAGCCGCCCCATGGTTTGGCTTCAAAAATATCAGGTAGTTGATACATACCAGCATTTAAAGTATTAGTATCTCCAAGATATTCCTGCATGTGGAAAACTTTATTCTGAGCTTGGGTTAAAATATAGTGTTGTCTGAAAGAGTCTGTATTTTTAAATTGGTTTTCGTCAAGAGTCGGAGAAAACATTTCTTTTAAATTATTAAATATCAAGGAGTTTGATTGGTTTGGAGAATAGTCTACCACATTTTGTGATATATCAAACGGCAGAACGTAACTCACCCTTAGTCCATAGCTGACCTCATCTAGAATTCCATTGGGGCCGGCGAATGGATTCGAATTTAAATAAAGTTCGTCCCCCTCTTTAACCGTTTTTGTGCCCGTGGGCAAGCCAGTTGTAGGATTTATCTCATCTTTGTAGCCCAGTAGTTCTTGCTGTAATCTCTTAAAAGAGTTCGAGGATAATTTCTGAGGTATAGATGCCCGGACTGTGAGACCTGGTACATTCCCAAATTTATCGACGCCCAGAGTTTCCTCTGCGGCGCCTAACCCAAGACTGGTCCTATCTAATTGTGTCTGGAGACCGGCGCCGGCATAATGATGGTAAAGTTTCAATGCGAAAGCGGTGCTCACCATACTTGTTAATACTCCAAAGGGCTTAAACTTGATTTTTATATATTTTTCTACTACGAAGTTGCCTGATCTTCTAAACTTTGGAAATAAATCGGTTCTTGTTAATCTTGGTGACACAAGAATTGTTGCTCTACCATTATCATAGGACCTTATACCAAGAGGGTCAGCTACATCAACAACTGGCCAGGCCTGCTGGGTTGAATAAGGTACCTCGGTTATTTCGTCTTCGCCATCTGCGTTTTTCTTTGTTGTCTCTTTATACTCAATCGCGGGTTCGTTTTCGTCCTCATACATAGTTAAAGGAAAGAAATCGTAAACACCTGTGTCCGGTTTTGGACCCAAAAAGAATGGGAAATTAACACTTGGTTCAGTGTTCCAAATAGGTGACATCCCGGCACCGAAGCGCTCTTCGAAAGATGGCACCAGGCGGCTGGTGTAATACGACTTGCCGACGGAGACACCACTGACTGTGGTATCGTAACCACCTCCAGTATAATGAATTAAAGAATCAGCAGAGTTGTGCCCTCTTCCAAATGGCGTAAACGTATGAAATTGAACTGGTGCAGCTGCTCTTTCTCCACTTTCTGGGTTTTCTACTATCAAGTAAAACACATCATCTTCAACTTTTTTGCCGTTAATGAAATCAACGTGGCCATGGCCGTATGGCAGTTTGAGGGCATTGTTTAAGGAATCTGTAATCTGCACGGAAGATTTGCCTTCGGGGTGTAATGGTCCTTTGGACTCAAGTTTTCCGGATACCAGTTTATAGCTGGTTTGTGCAATTGGAATCGTTACATTTATAACATTTCCATAAGAAAACCCATTTTCATGTTCTTGTAATCCTTCAACACTATTGACCTGAAGTTCATATACTCGGCCATAGGTTTGCCCTACAAGAATAACTCTGGGTTTTTGATGTATGTTTTCGCCATTTATTTTAAAATTGATTTCGGTGACTTTTTCTATGTCAATATCTCCAGTTCCGCGGGTCGGTACCGATAACCTTATCATTGGGTATGGCTGCCCTTCGTCCCTATGAATATAACCTTTGCCCCAAGTGTCTCCTTCCTTAGGTTGCCAGTGCTGTCCAAAATAAAAGCCGTCGCCGCTCTTGACTAATACTTGGGGAACACCATCGCCGGTGGTTTTAGTAGATGAAAAAATATGATATTCTTCTTTGTTTCGAGGGCCTTTATCACGTTTTTCATACTCGATAGTTCGTCTAACACGAATTTTATATCCTGTTGGTGGAGGAGAAGTAATACTGGTGCCTATGATGGCGAACGATAAAGAAGACGGTTCCCACCACATAGCAACTCCAAGCATAGGCTCAAATGGGTTGTCTTCCGTCCAAGAGTATTCACCTCCTGCCCAGTCGACATTTGCTAAATCATCCCAAATAGCTGGATCATAACTTGGAAATGTTGGGCCCATAGGATTCCAAAGGCCCTTGAATTTACCTTCAAGCCATTTCTTTGCTTGTTTTATAGCTTTTTTTGTCCCTATATTGCCGTCGGTATATCCACCTTTGCCAGTTACTTCGAAGGGTGTGGCGCTGAAGCCGCCGTATTTCTCCTTCCATTTATAAGTTCCAGCTGGCGCTGCATATGACGCTTTCAATGTTTTTTCCGCCGGTGAATCAAGATTTTTTAACACCCTTTCACCGGGATCCCAATTTGTTCCAGGAGACAAAGTGACACCAGGCGGTATTTGAATCAATGTTCCGCCATTAAAATGCTCCTGCATGCAAGTTGATGTGCCTACCGCTGGTTTCAGCCGGGTGTTTGAAGTTGTCGATTTTCTCCAGGTTTCACTGTTTAGATCTGAATTTAGAGTCGTGATCGTGTTAACAGCTAGCTGTGGGAAATCCTTTAACTGTAATTCATGTGCATGGGCTCCAAGAGCTTCGTTTTGTGCCTCTGCTACTGCGAAGTTTTCTATTGCATGTTCATGTCCTATTTCTGGATTTTCGGGGTGATAGGCCATTTTAGCTATGCCGTTGCCGTTCTCATCAATCACATATTCATGTATATGATTCATAACATTTGTTGTTTGACCATCCAACGCTATAGTTTGGAAGTCTTGTGTCACGCCATTTTCACCAAGTTCGAATTTTTGATCAATACCCTTCAGTTTTAAATTGAAAACAGATATTAATTTTCCTTTCATAAGCTCTGCGGTTTGCCCAATCAATTCTAACAAATATTCTTCTGCATTATCCGCCAAGCCGCCAAATACTTGGTTTTTTATTTCTTCCTCAATCTCATCTTCAGTTAAAGTTTTTGCTGGCGGTGTCGATGAGGGTCCGATCAACTCTAACTTTTCTCGGACTCTAATTTCTTTCTTTGTCATATAGTCGTTATATGCCGAATAAATTTGACCATTAGATACGTTTTTAAACGCTGCAGCTAGATATTCTGACAAAACTGGATCCGAGAACGCGTCGGCAATTTTAAATTTAGAAAACACGAAGACTGTTCTCATGAGATCTTGTATCATTAACGACTTTATTATAGATTGCACAAGGCCTTCAAATATTGCCTCCCCCATATAAGTTGGCGGCTCACCAGTCATAAAATCATGATTTCCCATATATTCAGATATCTTTGTGTTTGTGCTATTTTTTACATCACTTAACTCTCCAAATTTTTGTTTTAAAAAGTCAAGTTTTCTCAATGGACTAGTCATTGATACATCGTAATATTCAGAGGTTGCGATTACAGCCATAATCCTGTCTATAATCGAAACGTATGCTACGTCGTAGATATATTCGGATAAAAACCAAAGTACACCCTCTGTTGGCGCGACATTAGAACTCAAATATTGAGTTCCAGGATATCCGCCATAAGTTTCTAGTGCTTGGTTTACGGTTTTTAATTGTAAACTTAACGCTTCTTGCGCGAACGCGGTTGTTTCAGAATCTAAACAATTTGAACCATCAGTGCAATAAGTTGAAGTTTCCTCAATGGTCTCTAGTGTGTAATCATATTGTTCTTCGACTTTCTTCTTTAAAATTTGGCCGAATATGTCCATTCTTTTCGAGAGGTGATTATAGACAAGACTATACTCATCTAAAATTTCTTTCAGTTCCTCATCTTTAATATCGAAACCCTCAGATCCTTTTACACTTGTAAATTTTGGTTGGACTCCTTTGTAAACGTCGAAAATATAAATATCATCTTTTCCGTCAGTGTTCAGAGGATCATTTGTCTTCACATCGCTATAAACTAATTTTTTATTCATCTTAAAGTCTATTTGCATCTGACCTTTTTTATCAATGACTTTTTCTTGAGTAGTACCTGGAAAGAGTACTTTGTATTCTCCTGGCTTGTAGTTTATCGTTGGAGGTATTAAGGTGATTTTATTTCTATTTGTTGGGGAATTACTATTGACTCTAAACTCCCAATTTAGTCGGTGGGCCGAGGCATAAATGACATCAAATAAAGGAAGTTTTGTAAATTCATAATTTCCCTCTTTTTTAAGTTTATCAATCTCTGTGAAAATTGTTGGAATGAAGTTGCCTATTTCTAGATATATACTATTTTGTACACCGTCAAATACAGTAGAAACGGCGATCCCGTTTGATTTGTTCAGTGATTCAGATTCTGATATTACACTGTTAATGTCCAGCGCTTCCATGGCTCCAGCAAGCTTATCTGAGGGCACAATTTGAGTTACTAGATCACTAACTATGTCTTTCTTAATTTGCCTTTGTATTTCTAACTGTTCTTCGGCTTGTTCTGGCGTTAAACCTTTAGCCAACAAGGATCTTCGTAGTGCAGCCTCGCGAGGGGTTTCGCCGTCTTTACATAAATCGTCAAGGACCATTTCTCTTGGCACACCTCTACAAGAACTTAAGTCCAATACACCTTGAAGATTTTTAAAGAATGATAATATTTTGTAGTCGGTTGAAAAAAGATAAAAGCTTTCTGGATAATTAAACTTCATAAATTTTCGTACTTGTAACAAAAGCGGTTTTCTTGCGGTGCCCTCAACCAATTGGCAAAGTTCGCCGGCGGTTAAGGTTGATAATAGGTGAGATAAGAAATCTCTAGGCTCTGTGTTTAGGGGTGCTAAAGCTGTGGCAAGAGCCTCTTCATCGATAACTTGAGGAATCTCTGCTGCGAAGACCGGATCTTCTTCGGCGCAGAATTCAATAATGTTTTCTATAATATTTTTTGCAACGTCTCTGATTTGTTCTTCCAGCCATGCATATAATCTTTTTTGTATTTGTTTCCATATAGGTTCAATGATACTTCCAAAAGGCGGAATTTTCGGCAATGAAAACCTAATAGAACACTTTTTATCTGGTCTTTCTCTTGGATCCACAGTGCTATCCAAATTAGCCAACATATCGGCCATTGCAAACATTGCACCCATTATGATCTCACATATTATTCTTTTGCCTTGTGCATTCCCTATATTTTGTTTTATCATCGCATTATAAAACGGATCATCAACACCGGAGGCAATCATCGTTGCTAAATCGCGTTGTACATTGTGTACAAAATCGGCTGTGTCAAAGAGTTCTATACCTTTAATATCGACATTGAAGTCGCCATTATTTAAGATCTCAAAAAATTCATCTATTTTGTTTGGGTCTGCTCCGATTGATCTCAGGAAGCCGTCACAGAGAGCTTCTATCAAATCGTCAATTGACATGGACAAGCCAAGACATTTTAAGATTTCTGCAGCCATTTGCGGAATACTCAATCTTCCCAAGATATATTTATGAACGTCAGATAAAGTATTAATTTTGTTGACGGACCTTGGCATCGATGCAAAAACCATATCCCCTGCTATAGAATTAAGTTTCACATTTCTCTTAGATAAAATTTCTTTAGTGATCGGATCTTTTGTAATTTTGTTCCAAGTGTTTAATTCTTTTTCTGTTTTAGGTTTGGAGGTGGCACCTGCTGGGGGTGGTTGAGCGTTTGTTTCATAAAACCCAATTATTTCGTCTACGCCTCGTGGAACAAAATCAACTAAGATAGGGGCGTCATAAATATATTTTCTAACAAATGCGCGTATTTTCTTTTTTGATTTTGGCGGCTTCTTTGAACCACTGCAAAACCTTGCTAAAGATCCTACAACTCCAGGTTCGCGAATAACAATGTCCATGTTTGTCAAAAAATGAACTGTTCTGTAGTCTATTGCTTCGGGAGAGTATACAAGTGGTAAAAAGCCTGGCCATAAAAATACTCTGTTACTTGCTGCAACTTTATTCAACGCAGCTTTTGTGTTTTCAGTCACATTTTCATACATAGACAGTTGTTCTGGATCTGGATCTTTCCCAGACTGTGCTTTCTCTTGGTTGCTTTTCGCACTTTTATATCTTTTTAAGGTTTTTTCAAATTCTGGGGTTGATCTTCTTATATAAGCGATTTGACCTTTGCCAACAGAAGTTTTGTAAATCGAATCTTTATTATAATCGAACCAAGGGTCTTCTGCTGCTATATAACTAACCCCATCATCAGTATAAGAAGGTATCTCAGGTGGGGCTGGCGGAGCTACTAAAGAAGGGCTGTAAACGATTATTGACCCTTTAGCCGTATCGTGAGCTTTGTACCAAGCGAGATCATTGGCTATTTCCTCAAGCCATGAAACTGGTATTTTTAACACATCTCCTGATTTTAATTCTGGATTTTCTGCTTTATCAAGTTTTTTTTGGTCGGCCGCTGTTAGTTGATCTTTATTTGTTATAGCAGAAATCTCTGCGGCTGATAGCCAGCCGCGTTTTCTATACACCGAGGTAGATTGATTTAATTCTACAATTTCCTGCCATCTTGTGCCGTTGCCTAAATAAAATGAAGTTATGTCCCACAAAGTTTCGCCGGCGGAGCGGCTATATTTATTTGAGTATTGTTTTGGGTTTTCACTTCGCACCGTAATTTTATTGAAAGAATTAGATTGTATTGGCTGTGCAGTAATTGTAAGTTCATATTCACCGGTCTGAGTTCCTACAACCTCAGGTTCAACATCCTTGTTCGAGGTGGCAGGGTTTGCCGCCTTGGGAACTGGATAAAAGCCTACTGCTATTTTATCTTCTGACGGGTCAATTCCGTTTGTTACAAGAAGCTTTTTTATATTTTCGGCTAGTTTTTCTAGTCTGTCGGATTGCTCTTCTAAATCTAAGGTACCATAAACTTCTCCAAGAGGTCTTTCTGCATCTTCTGTATAAGGATACTTATCTGTTGCAACTGGGCCTTCAAAGCGTTTATAAGATGTCTTTTTGGTTTTTTTATCTTTCACACCCTTTTGTAATTTATCATGCTCTCTCTTATATTCCTTTAGAGTCGCTGAAATTTCTAACAATTGTTTTTCAAGTTCGCTGTAGTTACTGAACTCTATTTCTTTGTAAGATGAGAGTCCTTTTTGTAAAATTTCTTGAGTGCGCTCTTTAAAAGTCTTTCCCTGGATTGCGATGGTGGGTGCAGGCTCATTAGGATTATTAGCTGCTTCTTCGCGATTGAAAATACTCGGGTGAATGCAGACTTTAAACAAGACGGCGCCGGCTTGGGCGAAATGCGGGCCTACGCAGTCTAAATGACGAGTACCTTTGATGGCCTTTGTGCTACCGAATCTTGACCAATTAGGAAGTGCGCCTGGTGGCAACCCTGCGATATGAAGAAGCTGTCTTATCTGGCTGCCTTCGCCGCGGCGATTCCAGTCCCAGGTAGTGCCCATGTCTTTCCAAGCTTCGTTTGCAGAAGCTTCAATTTCTGGGAACTTGGCGAGTTGGTTATTTAAGTTGGCCGGGCTCAATACTACGTTCATTGCGGGCCATTCTTTGCCATGTTGTTCGAGAATCGCCCTTACACCTTCTTTAACAACACTACCCTCGTTGAAAACAATATAATCCAGATCTTGAGCTAGTTGAGACATATCTTCGCCTGGAGCCTCACGGAGAATAACAACGCTCATCATACCTTGTGCGTCTTTAAATACTTCGCCTACGTTATTTTTTGTCCAATTTGATGCTGACATAAAAAATCCTAATTTGTGTGATTATATTCACTACAAATATAAAGGCCTCCTGTGTTTGCTTCTAAAAATTTGTGTTCAAACGATGCGCGGTTTACAGAAAACGTTGCCATATTTACTTTTGAAACCAACCCTAATTTCAATACTCCGGTGATGGCTGTTGGCATTAAATCAAGCGACGGAGTGGTTGGACCACCTGGAAAGAAAGATATATGTGTATGAAGCGCTAATGCGAATTGCAAAGTCATTATTTCCTGTACAACAAAGTCAATTTGACCTGCCAGATCCTTCAGATCTTCATTGATCTGTTTCATACAGGCCATCATGTTTTCGCCCTTGACTAATGGCTGCATGTCTCTATCGTCATTTCCGGCAATCAAATCGACACCAATATAATTTCCACCAGAAACAGCTTTACCTTGCGAATTTACAGAATCTAAGCCGGTAACTAGTTTTATGCCGCCGTCTCTTGCGCATAACCTAACGCCGTCTGCCTTCATCACGATTCCAGACATTGGCCTAGAATCAGGGCTGGGTATTGGCGGGTTGGAACCTACGACGCCCTCAGCGATGCCAAAGTTTGCATCTATATCTGTTTTTTGACTAATATAAACTCTTGCAGCATCGATTTTAAAGTCTGGATCAACGTACGCTTTGTCGTTTGGAGATTTTGCCATGCGGCCGCAGACAATATCGACTGATGCTGCTTGAGTATCGCCTCTACCACCGTAACCTGTTTGGTTACTACCACAGCGGTCTCGGCCAAGAACAATCCAAGCATTGTTGGAATTACTAATAACATGTTCAGATTCTGTTTGGATAAAACTCGGTACAGGTTCAATGAGTCTATCCCCATTGACTCCTGCGTATTTCAGTTGGTCGTTGTCGTTCTTTCTCGCAACTTCTGAATCTAGCCCACTTAAATCGACGTTTTGTGTTGTCTCTGCCATAATGTTTTCTACCTTCTATAAATACTCTAAATGTATAAAATATTTAAGTTTTTATTATTCATCCCAACCGGTTTGATCTTTAAAAGCTTTTACCCTCTGAGGAATGGAGGGGATATTATAATAACCTTTGTATAAGAAAGAACTTAGAGTAAACAACTCTGCGCCCCATATGGAAGCTCTGTTTTCTATTAATGCACTATCAATATCTGATATTTTCTTTTTTCTGGCTGCCAAATTTCCATAATTTCCCGCACTATAAGTAACACTAAAGTTCTTCTCCGAGGGCGAAGGGAGTTTGCTTCCTTGTGCCCTAAGAAAATCCATTAGTCTATGTTTACCTGGCCAGAGTTGGCCCTGAATTATATCGAAAGCTGCAAATACTTTTTCTGTATCATAACTCTGGATGAAGGGACTAAAACCATTCCACCACAATCTAACAGGGTATTTACATGCAGAGCGAAAAGTTTGAGCCCATGTGGTAGCAATTATTGTATTTAGGGTTTTCCGATTGGAGCCTGTGGATACGTATGCATGCCTTTCCACATTCCAGTGAAAATCTAAAATTTTGCCTTGTGCGCGGTTAATGAATTCCGCCATCTCTTCTGCGTCTTTTATGACTCTTGGTAATATTGTTTTTTGGAACTCACTATTTTTTACACTGTGTGGGGAATCGCCCTTGAAATATCTTGGAGCATTCCAAAAATGTACTTCAAAATTTGGAAAACCGTTGGCCCGGGCGTGGTCACGCACATAAACTGCTTCTTCTGGTACTTCTCTTCCTCCAGACATTTTCTTTGTGTAATGAATTTGAGTTCTGGTGCCACCTTTAACTTTATAATCGAGATAGTCTATGCCCGCTTTAGCAACATCTAAAACCCAACTATAATCCTTACGTCTTTTAAAGACTCCAGAGTGCTTGCTTGAACTTTCTTTATATATACGATGTGCTGTAGAACCCACATAAAGCCCAACCTTTGGGGTTTTATCGGGTGGGATTGGTTCAATTTTTGAGGGCTTGGTTTCGGGGACTTCAACCTCTGGTGTTTCTGTGGGCTTGGTTTCTTGGTCAAAACTTTCATTTCTTTCTTCCTTGCATTCTCCGGAATGAAAATTCTGACTTGGAGGGCTTCCGAAAGAGCCAGGGGTTTTATTCTTTGATAATATCCCCAAATACACGGGGTCTCTTCTTTGGTTAGGGTTTCCAAAAGAAACTTCTATAATATCACCAGGGCTAGGAAGAGGTAAATATTCTTCTTTCGCAACAAAAGTATCATGTCTATTTATAGCAGGCCAATCTGCCAATTTATCTTCGCGATCATTATTAAGTGGCAACCCAACTGGTAAAGGTACAAAATCCAGGCCGGGGACGCGTGCTTTAACGTGAACAACAACTTTCTTATCATATCCCAATAAAGTCGAGTCTTCTCTCCAAGCGTGTAAAACGACAGCTTTGATATCGCCCATATAATCGAATACATCGTCTTTCGCATTGTCGATTATAGCCCTTCTTGCTGCGCCAATGAAGCTCGAATCTGAATCAAACGTTTGGTTAAATTCAGAACTTTCTACCGGATTTAATGATTGGTGTTTTGATAAAGAAGCGACTTGTTGAGCCAACAATTCCTGCGGCGTTTTACTAGCCATCTTCTTGATCACCTTGAATTAAATCAAACAATTCCTGTTTATCTTGACTTGATAGGCCGTCTGTTTTAGAATCTCTCTTTTGCAAAAGAGCTACAATTTTAACAAGCTGTTCGTTTGAGCGTTGCAAGGTTTCTACATATTTTGCTGCTGTTTGGCCGACTCGTGTATGTTCTACCTGGCCTTGTGCAATGTGCTGCATGAGGTCCTTTAGAAGATCTCCTGTGACCTTTCTGTCCTCATGTATATTTTCTATCGCTTCATTGAGATATTTTTCTAGCTCTGTTTTATTCATAATAAAAACCCTTACTTATACAATAAATAGAATTTGCTTATATTTTTCCGCTATTCCAGTCTTTCTTAAATCTTCTATATCTTGTACGCATCTTGTTTAAGCTATTAACGACCTGCTTAGTATTTAGGCCCGTCAATTCTCGGAGATATAAATAGACCGCTTTCTTATTAAAAATTTCTATTTTGTCAGAGCTTTGTAATAAAATCTTAATTGCTTCCAAAACCTTTTTTTCGTTTGGTTTTAAATCATCTGTGTCCCAAGACTGAATTTCATCCCATAGTTTTTCCCAAAACTCTTGGATTTCTCTTAGGTTATCATAATTTTCATCCGTAGATAAATGAATTTGTTCTTGGGATTTAGAAATATTGTCAAAATTTACCTCTCTCTTCTTTCTTTGAGAGTCTTTTTTGACCTTGTGGATAAACCAATTTTTTGTAATTACACTAAAATAAGAAAATGCTTTCGAACCCTTATCTGGATCATATTTATCCAAAATAGTCGTAAGCCATATCTTACATTCTTCTCTCAAAATATCAATATTAGCTAAATTGGAGAAATTATAAGTGTAAACAATTTTATCCACCATCTCACTAAAGGCCGGCTGAATCATTGCAATATAGATATCTGATTTTTCTTCTCTATTATTGCTTCTTGCATATTTTACAACCGCTTCTTCGTGATCTTTTGTGAAATAATATCTACTATTTTTTTTAGCCCTCTTCCTCGGCATACTCTTCCTCTTCGTCATTTATATATCTGGTTATTGTATAAACGCCTTCATATTCTTCAATCGCCTCAACAATATCTTTGGAATGATTAACTAGACCTTGGAGAACTTCATCTCCATAATAGGTTTCCATGCCGTTCACTCGTTCAACATGAGCAGTAAAATCCTGCATTGTTGTTAACAAGTTGTCTATATTATCCGATATAAACAACAGCTTAAACAGTACTTTCTTTAAATACCAGACTAGAAGAACATTTAAAGCTAATGATAATAATAACGCTAAAATTAAACTCATGTTTTTTCCTCGTCTTTATATTCTTTTTGTTGTAACATTTTCTTTTCTTCCTTTACTTCTTGTTTTGCGTCCTCAATAAACTGCTTTACAACTTCGCCAACCACTTTTTCCTTTTTAATTTTTTTTGTGAATAAAGACGGGATTTTTCTTAGTTTTCCATTTTCTTCACACTTGAAATAGTCGCAGGTTTCTAATTTCTCATTCATTGAGTGGAAAGCGGAAAATTGCTTTTCGCACTTCTCACAAACATAAGAATACCTAGGCATTATAGATCTTCTTCAGAACGAATAAAGGTTTCCTCAGTTGCAGCTTCAAGAGTCTCCATATCATCATGTGATACCTTGACAAGTGGCGGGTTTGTTACAACCAATTGATTTGTACCATCATTGACAAGTTTAAAGCCCTTCAGTACGGGAACAATATCACTTTGTTCCAGAAGACTTTTTTGTAACGCCATCATAACTGCTCCTAAAGCCTGATCAGAAAGATGTAGTTCATTTAGATTAGTGTCGCTCATTTTGTTTCTCCTTTGTTACAGCACGGCCCTTAAGTTTTTCCCAATCTTTTTCTGGGCGGACCTCTAAATTAGTTTGCCAGGCAGCTTTAAGTGTGTTAACGTTGACGCCAACATCATTCGCTAAAGCTATGAAAGCATTTAAATCTTTGGGGAAGCAACTTCCGCCAAAGCCAAGTCTTCCATCTGGGCCTGGTACTTGTAAGTGAGAGTCTGCGACTCTCCCGTCTGAGACAAAACCATAAAGTGCTTTATCCCAATCAACTCCTATTTCGTTTGCCAAAAGCGACATTTCGTTTGCGAATGAAACTTTTAATGCAAAAAATACATTTCCTAAATATTTTATAAACTCTGCTGTTTTGTAATCAGTCTCAACAAAATTACAGTGTTTAAATCTCTTAACGTACAATTCCTTAACTTTTTGTACTGATTTATAATTGCCTCCAAGAACGATTCTAGCTTGGTTTAAAAAATCAAATTTAGCTTTTCTCTCAGTAAGAAATTCAGGATTGTATACAAAATCAAGAGATGGGAACTTTTCTGCTAGTTTGTCGGTTGTTCCCGGAATCATGGTGGACTTAAGAACAATAACATTGTCCTTTCTCGTTCTCGCTTCCATTATATTTTCACAAACATTGTTCACAATATCTAGGTTAATTGTGCCATCCGAATTCATGGGTGTCGGTACCGAAACATATAAAATGTCAGATCGATTTACGGTTTCGTCAAAACTATCAACACAACGGATTGGATCTACATCGTAAATCCTGACTCTCGCGACTGGACTAAACCCAAAGGCGATGGCCTGGCCCACAAAGCCGTTCCCTATAATTCCAATATTAAGCTTTCCCATTTCTTACTCCCTTAAAACAACGATCTAAGCCTTTGCTTAATGTCATATCAACCTTCCATCCTAACTCGCCCAGTGGTTTTGTGTTGGCCTTTGTATATAAAACGTCGCCGGCTCGGGCGTCCTTATATTTAAAAATCACTTTTGGGTGATGTTTCCAGACTATTTCTCTCATTTCATTTAGAGAGATATTAGTGCCTGTTCCGACGTCATAATGGGCGCCCTTAAAATCTTCTTTTCGATTCATACAAAAAATATTAGCAGACACAGCATCGTGAACATATAACATGTCCCTTCTTTGTTCGCCGTTTCCAGTAATAAACGGATCTTGTCCTTGTCGGATAAAGTGCATCCAATTTGCAACAGCGGTTGCATAAGGGCCATCCACAGTTTGATCTTCTGAATATACATTAAAGTATCTTAGCCCAACTGTATCAACGCCATACAAATCAGCGTATAGTTTACATTCCATTTCCGATACGAGCTTTTGAAGTCCATATGGGCTAGTTGGGCCGTCGCCGTTCCCTACTACTGAGGAAGAGCTTGAATAAATTACGCGTTTGGCGCCAACCTTTCTTGCGAAATCATAAACAATGCTAGAGGCTAATATGTTGTTTTCCATAGTCGAAACAGGGTTTTCAACACTATAAGCAACCCTGGGAATACATGCTAGATGAAAAATGTATTCTGGCTTGAATTTACCATACGCAGATTTCAAAGCATTATCACCTCTAAGTCCTGCTGATGTTAATAATATATTATCTGATTCAGCTGAAGCCTTATCTATGCCCATCACCTCGTGTCCTTGTTTTACCAATTCATCATGTAATTTGCTTCCAATATACCCTTTATGTCCTGTAACTAAGCACCTAGCCATTATTGTTCTCCTTTAATTTGTTATCGTATTTTGCCACTTCTTCTTCGTTGTTTGTTCTGTTGTTTTTGTGCATTCTATATTTGTATAGAGGAAGAGGCAAGTTGTATAGGTTGTATTTATTTTCATATCGTTTTAATAGATCGTGCCCTTCGCGCATTTTAAAGTTTTCGTTATAAAAGCCGATATTGCAAAGAGACTCGTAAGTAAACATTATACCACATGCAATAGGCTCTTGTTTAGATAAATGTCGACTTAAAAATTCTCCAGCATTATTAACTTTAAAATAATCACATGCAACTGCTTGATAGCTCTGCCCTGTTCCCATAACTCTAGGTCCTGAATTCATATCTAAAAATGTAGATAAAAAATATAAAAAATGTCTTGAAACATAATCATCGCAGTCTACCCTCACAAAATATTTACCAAGTGAATTTTTAAGAATCTCATTTAGAGATCCGGGTAAGCCTAAGTTTCTTTTATTATTGATCAACTTTATATTGATATATTGTCTCAGAGGCTTACAAACCTCTTCTAAATTATCTGTTGGATCGTCATTTACAACAATAACTTCGAAATCATCCTTTGGGATTGTTTGATTTGACAAACTTCGAAGACATCGATAAAGCCACTCTTTTTGCTTATAGCAGCATATGCCAACAGTTACTTTATACATTTGCACACAATTTTAATACTGATTCCAGTGCTTTCATCTGACTTTCGTAAGTGGCTCCAGCGACATGAGGGGTTATTGTAATTCCATCATGCTCTAGACAGAAAAGCTTCGAGTGATGAAGTGTTCCCAAGTCTTGTTCGTTGCAAAGAACGTCGGCCGAGTATATAATTTCGTCAGTAACAACCAAATCATAGATATAATCTTCATTAACCACTTCTCCTCTTGAAGTGTTAACCACTACCAAGCCAGTCTTAAAATCATCCAAAGATTCATAAGTGATTAATTCCTTAGTTTCGTTCGTCAAATAACAGTTAATTGATAATATGTCACAATGACTCAGATCATTTAAGCTCTTAACTTTATTTGAGAATTTGCAAAACAGTCTTTCATCGTCTTCTACATATGGGTCATACCAAAACACCTCCATACCAAAAGCTCTTGCATATTTTACTAGTTTTTGACCTATTCTCCCCATACCAACGATACCAAGTTTTTTACCGCTCAATTCATGTGATCTTAGGTAATTTTCGTTTTCCGTGGAGCGCCAGTCTTCTTTCGAGTATAACGCTAAACTAAACTTTCTGCAGGCATTCATAATATGCAACCAAGTAAATTCTGCAGAAGCATGAATATTTTCCAGAGTTTGTCTATCATCTAGCAAACTTTTGACAACAATTCCCCTTCTATTAAGATATTCCATGTCCAAGTGATTTACTCCAGTCGAAGGTGTACCGACGACTCTTAGAGATGGAAATTTATCAAAATAATCATTACTTAAAAATTGTTTTGTTCCTGGATTGACAATAACGCACTCCGGATCATCTAGTGCCATGTACATATTATTCTGGACCATGGTTCTTGTCAAGCTTGTAACACATATAAAGCTTATAGGGCAATCAAATTTAACTCTCATTTGTTTTCTCTTTTAATAAAATTTCTGCTAATTTAAAATCTAACATTGTATCGATATTCACAGACTCTGACTCTTTCATTACATATGGTAAACACACTTTGCCGTGTCTTGAAAATTCTTCCACGATACAGTCTCTTGTCATTGCATATATGGCACCGTTCCTAATATAACACGGCTCTAAATCTTGTCTTCTGCTTCCTTCGCCTTCAGGATATTCTCTGCAAAAATCATAAATCCTATCATCAATTATCCTTTTCATACGAACGGGGTGCTTATCTTGCATTTGAACAAAGGATGTTACACTATCACAAGCATTATCTCTTAATTTTTCGTACGCTTCTCTAATATGTGTTTCGTTCCTAAGCGGAGCAATACAAGGTAACTCAATTACATAGTCGTAAACATTGTTGTAAACTTTTTCAGACTCCAACACGGCATGCTTCAGAGCGTCACGAGACCAGATATGATCTTGTGCTAATTCATCTGGACGCATAAAAGGGACTTCGGCGCCATGGTCTGCGGCTACATTTGCAATTTCTTCCGAATCTGTACTAACAACTAATTGATCAAAGACTTCAGATCTTAAGGCAGCATCTATTGTGTGTGCGATCAAAGGTTTTCCATTGATTTCTTTTATATTCTTTTTTGGGACTCCTTTGGAGCCGCCTCTAGCTAATATTACGCCCAATACTTTCAACTTGATCTCCATATTCTCTAAGCAATCGTAATTCTTTAAGATTCATTGACCCAATATGATCATTTCCTGGCATGCCTTTATTGAGGGTAAAATGTTTTTCAATTACCCTTGCCCCTTGAGCTATATTAAACAAAGGAAATGAGATTCCATAAGAATGATCGCTTAGACCTATAATATTATCATTATATTCAAAATTTTTAAAATCTAAAATACTTGTTGGGTATTTTGATATACAATTTAAATACTTTATGTTTTTTGCCTCGAATGGCAACCCGGGTTCTTCCCAAAAGCCCAAAGATATATAAACCGGTTTATTTGTTGCTATAATCTGCCTACACAAGTCAGGTTCCTTAACAACAGTTCGGCTAGCTATTTTATACAAATTAACATCCAGTTTTTCACACCAATCCAGTTTTTCTTCATCGAAAACAGAAGCAAAAAATTCAATCTGATAGTGATCACATATCTTCTTAACTCGCTCAACTTGTTGAAAAGTAAACTCGTTTTGCTTTCTAGATTCATCTCCAAAAACCCTGATGGAATCATAAAGCTGGAATTTTGCATAATCTGCACCACCGGTTTTTGATTGACGTATAAGCTCTTCTATTTTCCGGAAGTCGCCGTTATGATTTATTCCAATTTCGGAAATAATTGTAATTGCCATGAATATATTATAGCACAAATATTAAAAAATCTTAAACTTGAAAAACTTCTAGATTCTTCATTTCTGGAACAGTTGTTGCTTTTGTTACTAAGTGAAATTGAACATCCGGGGTTCTTTTAACCATATCTATAAAATGGCCAGTCATGTCTGTGTTGAGCATTTTAAGCTGTTGATTCTCTAATGAAGTTTGCCATGGTCTTCTGAAAAGATAGTCGCTCTGATAGAAATCTAAGCCCACAACCCACAGGTGTTTTGGCTTTAAAAGACCTGCTGCATAAATTATTGCCAAGACTCCCGTGTTTGGGTGTTTTGTCTTGTAGTTAGAATCACCAGGCTTAAGATAATATTTGTCATCAAAAAAGTCATTATATTTAAGCGCCTCTTTCGGTAGAAAATGGCATCTTAGGCCGCATTGTTCATAGTAAGGCTTCACAATTGCTAAGGCGGAATCAATATCTGTTTTAGAAAATTGTACATGTCTTATATTCAATTCTTTATAATGTTTCTCTAAAAGCGGAGCAGTTGTTAATCTATTTACAAAATGTACAATATCCTTGCCCTTTAAGTGAGGTGCAACGGTCGACCATTCAGATTTATTGTTATCGTTATTTCTATCAAAGTTATTGACCATAAAACAATGATCAAATTTGTCAGCATAATCACCAAGATGTTTAACGCTTGAACCTTTTAATACGATACCAAAATTATCTAAATCTTTAGGGAAGTACATATAGTTTATTCTCCTTCAATAAAATATTTTAATTTTTCAAGATATCTTTTGCCTTTCTCATCACTGCCGCCTCCGTGTTTAACTGAACCTTTAGCGAACCATATTTTATTACTAGTACAGGATGAATCAACAATGTTGCCATCCCATAGATTTGTTTCTTTTGTCATTTTACGACCAAAATGACCAGAGAGCCCAACATTAATATAAGCTCTAATAAAAGAATCGTCCTCGCGGGTATTATCCGCAACCGTTCCGACTATTTCAATTTTTTGATTTGGGCCAAGCTGATCACGGAAGAATTCATTTAATGTTCCCCCTGCCATAAAAGAGGCAAAAAATGGTTCATGTAATTCTCTTTCCTGTAAAATATAATCTTTCCAAGTTTTTATAAATTCTTTAGTCAATGGATTGTTTGCTATTCCTAAGGCGCCGATGAGGACAACCCTACTAATTGGCAAGTGACATGTTTGTTCAAGATTTAATTTGCCATCTTTTTGTTTCATATATTCCCACATTGTCACATATTCATTTATTTCATGTGACGGGTGGGCGCCGGCGATCATTGCGGTGTGACAATCTAGGAGGCTTGCCTCCAGATTTTTTCCCTTGGAAAGATTTGCAACATCTTCTATTGTTTTTAATCCAAACCAAGTTTCTCGTTCTTTAAATACAAGATCCTTTTTTTTGAGAGTGGCCTCCAAATCTTCTAATTTTGTCAATACTAAAGAGTTGGCACAAATTGCCAATATATCATCATCATATTTTCTTAAAGTGTCATATATCAGAAAAGGACGACAGTCTGTATAGAGTTTAAATACTTTAGCCTTGTGTGTGTCATCCTCGGTTGCGGTCCAGGTCAGGGTGGCGGCGCCGGGGTGGTTTTCTGTGTTGGCGTTCAAGTTAGATTTAGTTTCAAGCCAAAATTCTGTCTCTTTCGAATCAATAAAATCTAAATCGATATCTTTAATATCTTTGAGCTGAGATTTTGCAAACTTTTTTTGTTCTTTATTAAAGTCTAATAATTTTAATATTATATGGTGATCATTTCCTGAGTGCCGTATACTTTTTACCAGGCCGTCGCAATATTTAAAATATCCAAAATTACAATGCGACATTATCTTCATTCTTTTTTGTCTCCTTCTGTTTTTTTAATATTTCTGGGAATTGATCTGCTGCGATAAATTGGCCTGGGCGGCGGGCTGCAATAATTGATGCGCCAGAAATTATTCTTTCAAACATTTTAACTCTCTGCTCCAAGGAAATCTTAGATATCCGGGGGAGATTGGTGTGGCTTAGACGTCGAGGCGGTTCATATAATGAGTTCGCATGCTCTTCAAATTCCCAAAAGCAGTATTTTTTATCTAAATAATAATATTTAAACTCTTCGTTATCTTTATAGTTGTTGAATAGTCTTTTTAAAACCTGTTGATTTCCGGCATAAGATCGGTTACTGTCGGCTTCTTCATTATAATCTAACACAAATTGTTTGGCCAGATCAGAATTACCAAAACTATCTAAATCATTAGGAAAATACATTTAGTCCCTTGTTAACATGAAACTTCGAACGATTTTCTTACTGTTGCCTTCTGGATTTTCTTTGCATGCAAATTCAACAAGATGATCTTCTGAGATGGGTCCATAGACTCCTCTGTGGAACCCATCTGTTTGCACTGCTTTGATTGGTTCGTAGCCGGCATCTTTGAATAGCTTAGGTTGCGGAATTGGTGTTGTGACTACAAATTTCGGCTTGAATCCAATAGAGAAATATTCTCTCAGTATCGCAGCGAAGTCATTATCAGGTCCATACAAAGATGGGTGCACCTCCAATAAGATATTGCAATGACCAGCATTGTTTTTAAAATAGTTCAAGCCACCCTTGAAAATATCAACTTCATGTCCCTCGACATCCATCTTGATAAAATTAGGAAACTTTCTATCTTTCAAAAAGGTCTCTAAAGTATATGACTTAACACTTATCTTATGTGTGCTTCTGTGTGTCTTTTTAAAACTATTCAGATTGGGAGCGTCTGCCAACCAAAATTCTAACGTTCCATCCTCGGAAGATATGGCGCCCTCTGTAATCTCACAAATATCATCATAATTATTGCCTTCGACATTCTGTGCTAGCAATTCAACGTTGTGTGTATCTGGTTCTATTGCATAAACAAATCCGGATTCCCCAACGTTTTTAAGCATATAGAGCGTTGTATAGCCGATATTAGCGCCTAAATCAAGGCAAACCATACCTTCCTTTACCGTGTCCTTTAAAAGGCCCATAAACGCGTGTTCTCGGCCTCCGACCTGATATAGCACCCTGGATATTCCATTGTCTGCTAAATCTAAGGCCATTTTAAAATTGTCGACATATTGTTGTACTCTCACTTTGTGTTCTCCTTTATTTGTTTTAAATATTTTATATATCTATCTGTTACATTATCCATATGTATATTAGACATTATATCATTTTCTACGATATTATTAAATTCTAATCTTGGAGGACTATCGACATCAACGGGACTATAATCCCATGGTTCCTCAACAACGATAGTTGCGCCCTTTCCTGCTATTTCTTTTGTTCCTCCTTCGGAACAACATATAATATGGCAACCTGCCGCTCTTGCATCCACAACGACATTAGGACATGCATCGTATCTAGCTAGATGTATAAAATATTTTGATTTTTTAAATATAGAAAACAGTGTCTTTGGATCTAATTGGCCCGTATAAAAAACTCTTTCATGTTCTATTATCTCGTTTTGCAGAGGGTTACCGGCAACTATTAAACAATCATTGTCCCCAGAGAACTCCAGGAAATATCTGATATTATCAGGCATTCGTTTCCACCCTCTCCAGTTTGATGCACAGCACCACACATTATCATATGATTCTAGTTGTTTGTTTTCTAATGGTTTAATTGTATTAATAAACTCTATGTCTGCTCCATTATTAATAATTGTATAATTGTCACACTCACCAAAATGTTTAAACGATAAATTTTTGCTATATTCCGATTGGAAAATAATACCGTCTGCAGATCTATATGTATTAATAATCCTCTTGTTCTGTGTCATGTAATCTTTCCCACTATCAAAATATATACCATCTAGACGTTGGATCATCGGTATATGTGCTAATCTCTTGTGTGATTCTATAAAACTTAAATGCACATCGATTCCAGAAAAAAGCAAGTCTGTTTGTACAAAACAGGGGTGCCCTTTCTTTTCTGCGTATCGAGCTAGCTTTGCGCCGAAATGATTTGGGCCTGTGTTCGAACCCAATACCACATTTTCTAGGAATATGTTCATTTTTTCTTTGTAGCTACAACGACCTGACACTCTACTTGTTTTGGTGTTATAAAATGTTCCTCAATATCGAATGTTTGAGAAGTATAGTGTGCGAATTCATCTTTTGCCCACTCTCTTACGTGGCAAACATTTGCAGGAGGTCCGTTTTCCTCTACATCCCAGCCCATTTGTCTTTGCACCTGTTGGATAATTGCCCTTTCTGGTGTTGATAATACTAGGCGCTTGAAATTAATAGTATTAAAGAATTCCATCATTTGATCGGGATCTAGCACATGTTCAATTACGTCTGAGCAAATAACAAGATCGAAATCGTCTTTTGGTGGATTGCCAAAGTCAGATAACCTGTAATCAAAATATGGATATGTCTCCTTTAACCAACTAAGATTGGGCTCTAGATCCAAACCGGTAAAAGGTTTATCCCTGAAATATTTAATCAGTTTAAAGCTTGAACCACATCCAATATCAAGCACCCTGTTATAGCCGTGCTTGTCTAATATTTTCCTTGCATGTGCATAAACTTCATCCTGAAATGTATCGTCAGAGCCAATTTGGACATTCTGGTGATATTCTTCTCTAGAAACGTAACCTTCTTTTATACAGTAATTTTTTTTCATTGTCAACTCTTTTGTTTTTTGCGTTTGTCTTCAATGCTACTCATTTCTTCCTTCATCATTTCCATAATATCGTCTCCTACAATTGTATGAGTAGCATTGAAAGAAACGCTTCTTCTTTCGCCTGAGCCCTGGAATGGGTATACAGTGTGTAACAATTGTGATGGCCAGATATAGAGAACCCCCACTTCTGGTTTGCACCCAAAAGTGCCAGTTTCTAAAGTACCAGGAACTGTTGAATGATGGATCCATTCGATGGCGCCGTCTAGATCTGGTTTGTTGGGGATTTCTCTGCGCTCATTGTTTGGTATTTTCAAATATAATACAGAAGAAAGTGTACATTTCGTGTGGAAATGTGCTGGATTATATTCATTTTCATACTGACTCACAATCCAACATGGACCCACATCAATCTTTGCTTCCACGGGGGCAGTGTCTGTGTTATAGACATTCTGATTATAAAATTGTTCCACATAATTTTTTGTAAGAAGTTCGAACACCCCTTCTAATCCTGTTTTTTTCAGGACGTTCGCAGGTATTAAAGACTCTTCCATAATCTGGCCCGCTAGATTACTACCCATACTTTCCCTGTCTTCATCGGCCAGTATTTGGTCAGTTACATGTATCAGAGCATCGACGACATGTCGAGGCAGCTCGAATCGGCCGAGGCCTGGGCCGAAGGGCATATAAAAATCAAATTTTGTATTAAATTCTTGCCCTCTGTTTGTCATCGGAGGCTCTCCATTTTCTCATACGGAGTCTTATTTCTTATTTCCTTTTCAATTCTCAATTGGTCTGGTCTTTGAACTCGGTCAACAGACAAGGGGTTCGCTCTATTATATATATACAGTACCTGATTAATCGATCTGTAGTGTTTTGGGCCGGCCATTTCTGCCATCGGATACATCATTACTTGATCAAAGGTGCATTTATAAATCTCACCATCATGATCTGTCATATCTGCTTTGTCAATTTTCATGAATAGTTCTTTCCGAAATGTTCTCAAGTGAGAAAAAACCCATATCTTATGTCGAATATTTCCTTCCCAAAACTCTGGGCCGACGCGTGGTGGGCCTATTTCCCCAGTTGTTGTCTCTAAATAAGACCCAGTTGTCATCCACACGTCTTCATTACTATATACCTCGTTCAACGTAGCTAAAACGTCTGGGTTTGGTAACCAGTCATCACCGTCCAAAGTTAAAATAACACTTTTATCTCTGGCTAATTTAACACATTTGATTATGTTTGCTAGTGCTTTTCTGTTTTCTTTGTTGCTAAACATTGTAAATTTAGCTTTTGTATCACTGTATTTATCGAGCGCTTCGTTTACAATACGACTCGTATTATCAGTAGATGCATCGTCAACATAAAATATGCTGTAGTTTTCATAATTTTGCATTAGTGCAGATTTTAGATTCTTTTCAGCCCACTTCTCCACATTATAGGCAGGTATAATAATGGTGAAATGTACGCTCATTAATTAAATGCCTTCTGCCAAAAATAATCCTTTCGTGATCTGAGATAACTGACCATATGTGTACTTGATTCTGTAAACCATTCTTCTTCAACATGCTGCACATTTTCATTAAGTTGCAACTCGCAACCTAAAAGCTTGGCTTCGATTACAAACCTAGGACAAGTATCTAAACCATCTGGCATAAAACAAACTCCCTTCGCTCGCCTCATTTTCTTAAGAAAGTCAATATATCCTAGTCCTCCGACTAGTTCATATTCAAGGTTGTTGTCTTTGCACCATTGTTCCGATGCATCAACTCCTTTAACCCAACTATTGGAATTTAACACAACCCACTTTTCTCTTTCATATTCCTTCTCGTTAAGCTTTTGAATATAATCCAAAGACTGATCATTAAACATAGAAGACAAGACATGTGTATTGTGATTATTTAATTCAGAAAAAGTCTCGCAATAAATCTGCTTTTGCTTTTCCGACATAAAGAAGACACTTTTTGCATTGAGCATAAAGTCTTTGATGTTTTGTCCTAATTCTGTTTCAGCATAGTCACATTTTTCGCCCTCGACAAACTCATAAAGAACAGGATTTCTGTGTTTACACATCTTATAATCGTATTCAATAAAGGAATACTCCACATCATGTTCTTTCAATACGTCAAACATCGATGCGTCTAGCTGGGATATATTCGTGAATACCCACCTGCTTTCTTTAAGTTGTTCGATTAATTCCGGCGTTACGCTTAGGGATTTCACACCAAGTGCTTTTGCAGGGCAAATCTCTATCAGCGTTTGCAAGCTGAGTTCTGCTCCTCCCTGTAGTTCTTGTGCGAAATAATCACTCACAAAAACATATTTTACATCACTCAGGTCCTCACCCTCGGAAATAGCATCTGCAAATTTGTCAAATTGACCTTGCTCTTCTAGATTTTTTAATATGTGTTTTTGTAGTTTTTTAGCTTGGCTTTTATAGGTGCCATAATCTTTATATACGTTTCTTAGGGCATTTTTATAACTGAACTTTTTCGGAAAACACCACATCGATCCTTCAATTAGTACTGGTTCCCAAACTGCGCCTTTTTGTATTGGTTGTATATCATAATCAACTGTCGCAAAGTGCGGGCGATTTCGAACCTTCTTGGTTTTTTTGTCTTTCTTGGGTGCGTTCATAAAGTCAACTTGCCCTCCCCAATTTGTTGTAATAACTGGTAAACCATTATGGGCTGCTTCAAACACAGGAAGGCCGAAGCCCTCTCCATGAGAAATGTTGATGAATGCATTAATTTTTGGATTCGTATATAATCCGTTCATTTCTTGTTCAGTCAAGGTACCATGCAAAATATAAACCTTACATTTTTTACCCTCGAACTCACTGTCATTGACGTACTTCTTAACCTTATTTAAGGTCCTGCCTCTATCCATTATTGAATCATTTGCAGTGTTAATCTTGAGAACTAATCCAACTTCATCATTCTTAAACTCTTCTAAGAACCATTTTATTGTCTTTTTTATATTCTTTCTAGTGCTCCACTGAGATACTGCTAGAAAATTAAAATCTGGTTCTAAGTTCAAATTCATATCTGTCGTTCCAGTTTTTCTAACTGGGAAGTTAACGACTTCTACTGGGGTTTCACACCTGGTTTGCATTTCCTGTCTTGTAGCTTCGTTATACGTTTGTGCAACAGTATTTTCAAATGCGAACTTAGAGTGTTCAGACGGAACAATAATTTTGTCCATAATATTTGATTTTTGCACCCAAATGTCTGACATCTTAGTTGTCTCTGTACCTGCCGTATAACCAATATTAATAGGGGCTAATCTTTCCCACTCTTGTGGGATTGTTATTTGAATTGATATATCAAAGTCCCCATTTCTCTGTAAATGATCCATAGTTTTTAAAACTAATTTATCAATCCACCTTCTCTCTTCGGTTTCTTCAGCAATCCATCCGGTGTTTCCCCATCGGATATTTTCAACATAAATATCAAATCTATCTGGATATTTTTTAAGAGACCTTAAGGCAAACCTTGCTTGCTCACCATATCCAGATCTTGAAAATATGGGTCCCTTTACAAAAACTTTCTTCATTAAACAACCTCCAATAGTTCCCAGCTTTTATAACCTTTTCTACTTTCCCACGCGCCGTGTGTTTTATAAGTGTTATCAAAAATTTCAATCCACTTTTTATTAAAGTTTTCAAAGTTATAGTTCTTCATAACGTATTCACGACCTTTCTTACCTAGTGCTTTTCTTTCTTCTCTGCTCATATTATACATTTTTAGAAGAGCATTGATAAAATCTTCTTTTGACACTCTGTCTTCATAAATGTAAGGTACATCTTGAGAACCAATCACGGCCTTCGAAGCCGGCTCAATTCCTATACCAAACCACTCCTCGCCATCAGTCACCTGTTGTTGAAGCCCACCAGTCATATTGACAATGATTGGTACGCCGCATGACAAAGATTCCAAAGTTGCGAGGCCGAAGCCTTCTGCATCTGAAATATTAATTGTACAGTCGACACTATTGTAAAGCATTGATAGTTCTTCTGGTGTTACCTTCGCTTGAGAAAAAGAGACTTCTCCATTTGTCAAACCAAGTTGATGGATTATAGCAAACAAATCTTGTCCATGTACATCATCAGGATCTGTGTGCATAATTAATCTTGCATTGTCGTGACCAACTTTATCAAGAAATTCTTTGAACCACCAAACAATACTGCCGCTCAATTTGCGACGAGCATTTCTATTATTCCAGAAAAAAGTAAATTTACCAGCATCCTCTTTCCACGTATTTGCTTTAAATGTGTTTATAACACCATCAGAAAGGGGTCGAAAAATCTCTGAATTGACTGCATGTGGGTTATAAACGCATTCTACGTCTGGAGATACTGTTCTCACTATATCATCGGTTACTTTAGAAATTGTAACGATGACGTCGTTTGAATCATAATAAGGCTTGTTAAAATGTGGATAAGGATAATTATCCCAAACATGGTGATATATCATAGGAACGTGTGGTCTAATTTCATTTTCTATATGCCATAACCAGCCCCAGAATCTTGGATCCGTCATAAACCAAACAATATCTGGTTTTTGGTTTCTTAGAATCGCTCTAATATCGTCTTGACCTCCGTACCCATCGACAGGGTATATTATCCAGTCGTCCCCATAGACGTCAGTTTTTTGCGGTTTATAATCATGATGACCAATGGCCCCGCCTAGGCTAATAACCTCATACCTGCCGGTATTTAGTAGAGCTTCTATAACGTATCTTGTTTGCGTTCCAACGCCTGAAGGTGATAACGGGTGATCACTCAACGTAAGAACCTTTATTTTTTTATCCAATTTTACCTCTTATGTGCAATGTTCGGTCTTGTAGAATTCGCAGCCACGACAAGCCAATTTGTTTTTTATATAGTGGCCATTGGTAATATTATACAATGCTTTGTTCAAAAGTTTAATAGCATTTTCAGTTCTTTTTTTGCCACTAGTAATTTTAAACAACTCAACCTTATCTTTTTTAGCAGTTCTCTTCAATAATCCAAAGTGCACATCGACATCTTCTGGGTCGATATTGTGCTTGAGTGCGAAATAATGCTTATAGAAAATTAACTGATAAGTATTCATGGGCTCACTTCTTCTTTTTCCATCCCAGCCCCAGGAACAAGTCTTCCAATCAATAACGTGATACTTACCATCTGGTGTTTTTAATACCAGGTCTATAAAACCTTTGAAGTCGTATTCTTTTTCTACGAACTCCTTGATAGGTTCTTGTAAGCGCTCTTCGACAGAGACAACTTCATATTCTTCTCCGAAGTATTCTTTGACAGATTCCTTAATTAAAGTCGAAAGTTCGACACCTTGTCGGTGCATTTGATTAATTAAGTCTTGTCTCACCTCTATGCCATCTGCACTAAGCTCTTTAAGGTTTTCTGAAAACATGTGCTTAAAATACTCCGGAGGATCTATATTTTCCTCTAAAAGTACTTTTTCTGCAACACTGTGTACTGCAGAGCCAAAAGCTGTATATTCATTCCCTACGAAACCCTTTATTCTATCAAGATAAGTTAACTTGTGATAGAATGGGCACTTCGCCCAATTTTTAATTGCAGAGAAAGAAATATGTTCAACTTGTCTTTGTTGTTTTGGTTGCTCTTGGCTGCCTTGTTGTGGTTGTGCTTTCTTTTTTTGTGGTTGTAGGTTTGCTTTGTTCATTTTGTCTTACTTTTGTTTTTGTTTCTAGTTCATATACAATGGTGTTTTCTAATTCTTCTGCATTGCCGTTTGTGATACATGTTTTTTCACAACTTATCTGCTTTTTAATTAAAAAGCCTTTACTTTTCAAGTGATTACGCAGATCACCGGTCCTCCATTTTTTAAAATTTGGATTTGGAGAAAAGGATAATCTATTGTTCTCACCATGTTCAGGCAGGTCTTCGCCTTCTAATTTAGCCCTAACCTTCAAAGTTAGAGTCTTTTTGTCTTTAGAAGTTTTAATATCAAATACTTCAAAATCTTTTTCGTTTAATGTCATTTTATTCTACCTCAATTATTTGTTCTATTTTACCATGTAGGGCAGGACTTATCTTTTGGATGTATTTTCGATTATCGTAGTTCATTAAGTATTTTTCAAAACCATTTGCAAAATATTCATCCAAAGATGTTGATCCGTATGGAGACACAAAAAGCCCCATCACTAACATAGTTAATGCTGGATATCCAACTTCAGAAAATAGAAATTGATCAAACTCTAGAGAAAAACTAGAGTCTAAAAAATCATGTGCTCCTATATTATAACCTTCTTGTTCTAAAATGTCAAGCATTCTTTTTCTTTTTCCTAAAAATTCTCTTTCTAGAGTGCCATCACCAAAGATAAGCTCGCTATTTCCTTCAATAATAGAGTGAGCCAGTTCGTGAATAATATCATCTATCATATCTGATTCGTTTTCTTGCTCGTTACTCAAATAGATGGCTCCGTTTTGATACATTGCGTTTACCTGTCTTTGTTCAAACTCATCAAACTGACCAACTATGATAATATCGACATTGTAAAAGAGATGGGCCGGTACCATTCTTTCTAGAGTAGATATTGCCTTTCGAATATTAAACCCACTTGGAAGCTTTTCTTTTATAAAAACTGGAACTTGATCTTTATAAAGGTGATATTGTTTTTGTTCTTTAAGTGTTTTTTTGTGTGAGTTTTTAATTTTCTGTTCTATTGTGTTCCTAGACATCTGTCTCACTTTTAGCTAAGTCCTGAATATCTGTTAAGGCCTGCTCATACCCTCTCATGAAATTTTCTTCAGCGACAGCCATCAAAAATTCTGGAAATTCTTTGGCCATTTGTTCAACGATCATTTCAACAGTCACGTTGTTGTTTTCAGGGCTAGACTTTTCTCCAACATATTCAACCAACCAGGTTTTCATTTCTGTTTCTTGCATTACAGCCTCTTTAAGTAGTGGATTTTCGACGTCAGTGTCTTTGAAATCAACATCTGCCATTATATGACTCCTTTTTGTCTGTGTATACTACTATTTTACCACAAGAATCATAAAGTGTAAAGTCTCCAGAGCTTATATCGACCTTTGGTTTTTCATCTTTTTGTTTTTTTTCGGTTTGAACACCGCACCATTTCAGGTGCTCATATGGTATTCTTATCGGCGCCATTACCGGTGATATTTTTTCTATTCTCATTGTTACAATATTTTTGCTGCTACTGTGGCCACTTTTGATCTTTCGCCTTTTTGTAATATAATATGGCCGGAAAACTCTTGGTCTTTGAATTTTTCGACAACATAAGTAAGACCATTTGAAGTCTCGTCGACGTATACATTGTCAATCTGTTCAATATCTCCAGTGAAAACAATTTTGGTCCCTTCACCAATTCTAGTAAGTATAGTCTTTATTTCATGTTTTGTTAACTGTTGAGCCTCATCAATTACAATAAAGGCGTTTGCGATGGAGCGTCCACGAATATAAGTTAGTGCCTCTACCTCAACTATACCATCATCTATGTACATGTCAAGTGTTTTTTTATTACCCATCAAAAATTCTAGATTATCTTGAATTGGAGCTAGCCAGGGCGCCATTTTTTCTTCCATAGAACCTGGTAAATATCCTATGTCCTTGCCCATTGGTTGTATAGGGCGGGAAACGATAATCCTCTTATAATTTCCTCTTCCTTCATCGGACTGTTCTAAGGCTTGTTCTAGACCTGCTGCTATAGCACACAGGGTTTTGCCTGAACCAGCTTTACCAACCAAAGTCACGACTTGTATTTCTGGATCTGTTAAGATGTCCAGTGCGTATGCTTGTTCTTTATTTCGTGGGCGTACGCCCCAAACTCCACCATCATAATTCATAATTTTTTTAAGTGGTTCTTCGTATCTAGTAAACTTCGCGATGGCTGTTTTCTTGTTGTTGGAATTTGATACAAGCATTACAAGCTGGTTTGTGTGAAGTTTAATATCTTCTTCTGAGACTTCAATCTCTTCATCTGCATAAAATTGATCTATAATTTGTTCATCAACTAAATGTTCTGCGAAGCCTGAGTATAAATACTGACTGTCTGCTATTGTTTGTTGTGCTTGAAAATCTTCAGACGGTAGTCCGATTGCATCACAGCGTACTCTCATGTTGATATCACGAGTAACAACAATAACCTTTTTATTTGGATTTTCAGTCTTTTCCGCTAATGCAGTACTGATAATGGTATTGTCTGCATCGTCCTTGTCCAATTCGTTTGGCAGCAACTTTAAATCATGAGGTCGGGCGAAGACTATACCTTTGCCTTTTCCTATTCTAACGCCCTTTTTTAGATTGCCCTTAGATCGAAGCTCGTCCAAGGTTCTTATTATTATTCTGGCATTTAAGCCCACGCTATCCTGACGTTTTTTATGTTTATCTATCTCTTCTAAGACCTTGAAAGGTATTAATATGTCATTATTACCAAAGGTTTTTATAGAGTGTCCATCTGTCAGGTACACATTTGTATCTAGCACATACGTTTTCTTCGCCATTTTAAAACCTATTGTTGACTCTATAATAAGTAGGCGTAAATTTTCATTTTAACTTTTGAACCGGTTCTTTATACAACAAAAACTCTTTTTCTTCACCTTCTTCATCATACATAGTGATCTTTAGGGTGTATGCGATTCTGGAATCTTGAAGAGTTTCCGGATTTGGAGTCATGTATTGTAAATTGTTGCTAATATATTGGCCTGAATCTGTGACTGGTTTGAATTCTGCCCCTGAACAAGCAAGAAAGGTACATAACGACACTGTACAGATTGTAAGAAGCGTTATAAAACTTATAGCAATGTTTTGTAAAAGGTTGTTTTTATTCATGTTTTTTGATTCTCCGAAAATCTTTAATAAGGTATATAGTTCTTTTTTTCCCTTTTTTACCTTTTATTGTTCTAGTTATTTTTATAGGAGACCCAAATATGAAAAAAACCAAATCTTTACTTTTACTTATACTAATTTTAATTATCTCTTCTTGCACTTTGTATTGCAACGGGAATAGAGGGAGTGTTAATCCCGTTAAAAACTCTTCTCTTTCGAGACACTCTTTCGTCAAAATTTATAAAACTATACACTTAGAAGTCTGTAATCCGGAAAATCCAAAAGAGTGTATTAAAAAAAGGATGGGTTCTAGCGGATCAGGTTTTATAGTTAAAAACGACTCAGATGGCGCGTATATTATTACAGCAGCACATGTGTGTGACGATACAGACATCGAAAGTTATATTGCAATAATGCCAAATGTGAAAATAGAAAAAAGAAGTTTTTATGTTGCTGACATTTATGACAACAAGTTCGACTCTGCTATCTTAAATTATGATTCAAAAATAGATGTATGTATGGCTTATACATATGGTCTGTATAAACCAGCAGTTAAAATTTCTTCTACGGCTCCAAGGCCTGGTGACTTTGTATTTAATTTAGCGGCGCCGCTTGGTATTTTTGCTTCAAATATGGTGCCAATTATGCACGGAATCTATAGTGGAGAAATGGAAGATATGGCAATATATTCTGTGCCGGCTGCTGGTGGTTCATCGGGATCCGGAGTCTTTAATGCTCATGGTGAATTAGTTGGTCTTATACACTCTGTTTTTGTCAGATTCAATAATCTTTCTCTATCTCCGACTTATGATCAACTGGTTGACTTTATATACGCCAACAACAACAAAAATAAGGTTATAGAAAAGAAACTGATTAATATTATTAACTTATTGTAATCTAGATTATCTCGTCGACAAGACCGTATTCAAGACACGTTTCTGCATCTAGCCACAAATCGCGTTTTAAGATTTCATTTAGTTTTCTTTTTGGCATCTTTGTGTGTTCTTCATATATGTCTTTAATTATTCTCATGAGCATCGTGTTGTTTTCCATTGCATCCACCATCTCTTCGTATTTACCCCACATGGATGCTGATAATTGATGAATCAACATGCAGGAGTTTTTTCTTATTTGACGATGGTGGCCAACAACACTAAAAAATGTTGCTGCGGAAGCTGCACAACCTTCTATAATCGTATGAACGGGTATTGCTGACGTCTTAACATAATCAAGAGCAGACAGGCCGGCAAATACGCTGCCGCCGAAGCTATTAATATGAAGAAAGATGTTTCCAGGATCTCTCAACTTTAGAGAATTTGATCTATTAATCAAATTTGTCTCTAAGTTTGTGATTGCTTTATTTAACTGTAGTATCTTAGGTCTGTTGACAGCAGAATAAAAGTAAACTTTATTGTTGGCCGTTTCAACAACATCATTGGGGTTGTCCGAAGCCCCCGAAGGGCCTTTTGCCGCGGCATTCTTTGGCGGGGGCTCCTCAGCCCAATAAATATCTTTCATTTAATTTCCTCTTTATTTTAATAAAAGTAATAAGAACAATAATATACTAGATATCAAGTAACTATAAAAATAGAACTTATCTAGCTTCCTTTCATAGCATCTAATAGCATGTTTCTTTAATAGAACCATCCCAACCAGTAACGGAAAGGCCATGGCCATGTTATTACTGGCAATGCATAAAAGCAGACCAGAAGCCACAAGTATGGTAATTATTGCTTCTAAATCTGGTGATAGACATGGTTTGTTATTTTTCATTTTATTAGTATAGCTCATTTATACCATTAATTTAAACAAAAAGGTTGAGTGTGGACTAGGGCAGGAACATTTTCCAATCTGGATGTCTGATTTTTGATGGCCAGAGGCCATAAAACACATCATGCTTTGGGCGCCTAGGTTTATTTAACAATTTCATATCTAGTTGTGATAATAGTTTATTATTTTTTTTATTGTTACATTTGTAACAAGCTGCCACACAGTTCTCATATGACGTCTCTCCGCCTTTAGACACTGGAATTATGTGATCTATTGTGAGATTTTTCTTGTTTATTGCCTTTCCACAATACTGGCAAGTGTAGTTGTCTCTGCGTTTGACTGTCGCTTTCGAAAAATATATCTTTTGCCTGAAAAATTTAACTCTTTTTCGCAATCTTAAAGTCGAGGGCAATGATATAGATTCATCAGCAGATCTAATCACTGTGTCATCCCATTCCGATACAATATCAACCTTGCCTCGATACATTAGTTTGAGGGCGCGAGTCCAGTTAACAAAACTAAGAACGCGATAATCAGAATTTAAAAGCAATATTTTCCGATCATCTATCATCTAATATAAGTATATCTTAAATTACCATTTTTTACAAGACCAATAACGAGCTTTCGTTCCTGGCCCGAGTTCAAATCTAGGCTGGGAATAGATGTGTCTCTTTTCAAGTTCTTCTTTAATAATCTCAATTAAATCTTGTTTTGTTAGTTTCATTTCATTATATCCCATTCGTTTTTTGTACCGAGCAACCATCTTCTCGTGATCTGCTTTTTCTTCTGGTGTCGCGGCCCGGGCGGATATTCCTGTATCTGCTTTTTCTTCGGGAGCCTTTTTCCATTCGGGTGTTGTCATTTTGGCTATGATCCATTGTTCTTGTTCTATGGAGAATGCTTCGCTTACTTCGGTATCGGTGTCATCATAGATTTGAACGTCTTTTTCATCGGCGGTTAAAGCGGTGTAGAATGTATACGTCTCGCCATTATATTCTGCTTGCATCTTTCCCGCCCCAGCGGGCGCACGCCGCCAAATCGCCGCTTCTGTATCGAATGAGGTATCCGCCCCAAGGGGCTTCCGGAAGGGCTCTAAAGAAATGATTTTGAGCGAATCAGACTCTTCATTTAATGTTTTTAATATCTCTTCTTTAATAATTTGTTTAAGTTGTGATTTGGTAAGTTTCATTTTAGATTCCTTCTGGCAAGTATTCTGTTCCTAACAATTCTGCTACTATCTCTTCAACACCATATTTTATATCTTCATCTTCAATATTTAACAGAATTTCTGAAACGGATAATTTGATTGCTTTCTCCAATTTTGGCATTCTTGGATCAGAATAGGGCATTTTATCCAACATTTTTTCAAACCCTTCAATCTTCTTTCTGTATTTCTCTGCTCCAAAAGGCTCAGAGCCTAATCCATAATAACCTACTTCGTTTAGTTCTTCCTTTATAATCTGTTTAAGTTGTGATTTGGTTATTTTCATAATATTCCTCTGTAGATATCTAAATTAAATAGTTTGAAGTCTTGTTATTCGCCTTCTTGTTGAGAGATTAGTGCTTTAACCATATCGGAGTAAAACTCTTCCCCCTCTTCACTAGTGTATACTACCTCATCAGTTGCTTTGTCGACAACAGATATTGCTCATATTATGTCACCTATTGTGTTGTTGGCTTGTGTTACAATCTTAACAAAAACGCTGTCGTTTGTCAAGTTCTTTTATTACCTCAAGCATCCAAATGTTTGTACCTAGATATTCCACTTTCCCATTCCACAAAACAGGAGTTGATTTAAACCTTGAATCACTGTCGTAGTTTTTTGTCTCGCCAATTACCAACCCAATTCCCATTTTAAAAGGTTCTTTGTTGTTTGGGTCGATTATGTAAACTAAGTCGCCGGTTTTTGGATTATTCATCATAATCTCCTCGATCTCTTGAGAGAGTATATATTAGTACAATGTGATAAAATACTATTAGTGTAAATAAAGTAAAGTCGGCCATTAATCGTTCTCATAAAACACAGAAAGATAGATGCACAGGCCTAGGCCGGCTAGCCAAAAAAATATTTCATGATTAGACATTTACATATACCATATAATAAAGCACCCTCTATTGGATTCGAACCAATGACCTACGGATTAGAAGTCCGTTGCTCTATCCAACTGAGCTAAGAGGGCATATACGTATACTATCATAACGCAAGTTCAAAGTCAAGCTTTTTATCTTTTATAGTCATCTTGAAGTCTAACAATATCGTCTTCTCCAAAATATGTACCCTGTTGTACCTCAATAAAAATTAATTTTGATTCACCATTGTTTTGAATTCTGTGTTTCATACCCTGAGGGATTTGTATGACATCTCCTGCAGATATTGACACTTCTTCATCATTTAATACCACTTTTCCTGTGCCTTTAACAATCGTCCAGACTTCGCTTCTTTTATGATGATATTGATAACTTAGCCTGTGGCCTCTGTCGACTGTTATTTCTTTTACTTTACAATATTCAGAATCTAATAAAATTTCATATGTGCCCCATGGCCTCTTTTCTTTATATAAACCTTCAGTCTTCATAATCATCTGGATTATATGTTTTTTCAACTAATCGAATTCTAGGTTTTGTTGGAACTTCTTCAATTGAGGATATATTTCTAGAGACTTTTTCAACCACTTCTAGAGTTTCAATATCGACGTAAACCCCTAGAGCCCCTGCTCCGATGTATAGTAATTCTTTTCCATCGGATCCGGTGGTCACATAGGATTCAAACATACCATTGCGAGCAACTGGCATTTTAAAGTTGTCCGCTAATATATGCGAAATTCTTACAGCTTCTAATTTTTTCATTTCTATTTACAGTCGCATGCGCTACAATGACAAGGGGCATTCGGACAGTCTAAATTATTATCTTTTATATACTGATCAATGCTATATGCGTCATCAACTGGGCTTTTATTATAATGTACAACTAATGGCCACCATTTATTAAAAGTGTCTTTGTGACATTTTCGACGCATGACATGATACAAAATATTTTGACTGACTGGATCTACAAACGTTCTATAAATCTCTGCAGCATTTTCGATTTCTTTTTGGGTTAATTTTGGTTTATTGTCTTGCCATGGATCAGGTACCGACGGCACCTCGTTAAACCAGTCAGTTGCTTTGTTGTTCATGTTTTATAACTCTTATTTTAAGTATGTATTTATTAGACGAATCACATTTGATTTTGGTTTGAATTTTTTTGTTTTTATTTTCAGAATATTCTTCATATAATTTCTGAGCTTCAAAGAATGCACGATCATATGTATCATATACTCCCTTTTTAGTCCAGGGTTTTCCTTGTTTATTATTGGGTTTTTTGCTCATTTTAATTTAAATATCTCTTTTAAAAGCGCTAGCAGCCCAAGCCCTCTACTAGCAATCCACCCGTGGGGTTCAATTCGAAAATCATTATAATATAATAGCATGCAAAATTAAATTTTTTAAATTTAGACTATTTTTCTTCAAAATAAGACTCAGTTTTATATTGCTTGAGTAGTTTATTGAATCTTGCTTTGTTAACTCCTAGAAATCTAGCAGCTTCCATTTTGGAAGTTGTTGCGCTTAAAGCATATTTTAAAATTGCATCTTTCGTAATGTTTGGCATTGCAGCCCACAGTGGCATGCCGTATAACATACCCCCAGCAGCTTTAGCAGCTAGTTCTAACTTAAGACCAATGACTTCTTCTAACGTTAAATTATTTAACATAACTTCGAATTCTTCAGTAATCTTATCTTCTTGCTTCAGCTTCTTGCCTAAGGAATGATTTTTGTTTTTACCCTTAGTTCTATTTTTTCTTTTCCATACCATGTGTTATTTTAATAAATATATTTCCGTGAGCCACCACTTGTGTATGCCTAGTTAATCAACTAACGGAAGACGGAAGTCTTTTTTCTAGTTAGTTTTTATAAACACTAGTAAACTAGGTTTTTAACTAGGTATACCATATTTTTTAATTAAAGTAAAGATAATTATTCAAATGAAGGTGGTGGAATTACCTCATCTTCCTCTTCTGGAAGACCTAAACCAGCTTCCGGTGCACCACCTGCGACTGCTTGTTTTGCAGATTCTGGAGCGTCAGGACTCAATTGAGTTCCGGCCGGCAAATCTGGAACTTTTGCTTTTTGACCAGTTAGTTCTTCCTCTACTTGATCCATGTGAAAATTTAAATTAATCATAAGCCATTTCTTAAATAATTCTCTATCTTTTTTGCTGGGTACTAAATTATATTGAGTTTCAATATTCTGCGCAACGCTTTGATTTTTAAATATATGATGCGCATTAATACGACCAGTCTCTTCAGAATCTTCTAGTCCGAATCCTTTTAGATCATCTCTATCTTTCTGCCTCTTTTCCTTTTCTTTAGAAGGTACCTCTTCATCAGCAGGGTCCGTATATAAATATTCAGTTTCGCCTGGGGCAACGCTTAGATTAATTTCTTCGTTAACAGTACTAGCCTCGCCCGTTTGCATTTCTAAATCAAGCTCTTGCAGCAGATTTTCAATTTCATGTAAAAGGTTGTCTCTAAAAGACTGCCTTTCCTCTACGGATGATTTAAGACGCCTGTACTCATCTTTAACAGTATCAACAACTGACTCCAGTGCAACATCTAATTTTGCAATACCAGTTGAATCAATCATACCTTGGTTAATGCCTTCTTGAGCAATCATTTTTTTGACGAACTTTCGTAACACTTGCTCTTGTTCATTGACAGATGTTTTATTCTCTTTGATTTTTCCTAGGATCTTTCTTATTGATTTTCGAAGCAAAGCTTCTTCGACTAGTTGTTTTCTAGTAATTGTCATTATTACTCTCCGATTTTCTTTAATAAATAGTTCAGTACTTGCTCAACAAGCTCATCTTCTTCAACTAATGGAGTGCCATGAGAAATTTTTGCATTTTGTTTTTGCTTTTCATTTTCCTCTTCAACGTTCATATGTTGCCATGGCCCAGCTTTACCACCTGGTTTACCGCCACTCGCCATAGAACCTTCCACGCTTCCACCAGCCATTGAAGAAATTTCATCTAACTCTTGTTTCTCTTCCTTTGCTAAGAATGCATTTGATTTACCGCCAACTCTTTTTGTTGAATAGGCAGCACCAGGATCCTGAGGTCCGTTGTCTAAAAGCCATTTCATTTCACCAGAAAGATTCGCTTTCATCTTGCGTTGAAATTCACTCTCTGCAACCATTTGTTCAGGCTGACCTGCCGGAGTTGCTGGTTCAACCTTTGCAATATCATCGATGTCACTAGCCATTTGTTCATAATTCGCAGGATCTTGGCATTTACGATTTAGATATTTCCTAAACCTACCGTGAGAGCGTACGCTTCCGCCACACAAATCTTTCACATCGTCGACAGTTACTTTTCTATCCAGCGCTCCAATTTGAGTCTGAAAAGCTTTTACCTCGGCATACTTCTCCTCATCAGAGAGATATCGGGCCGGCGATGTTCCGCCAAAAATATCCTCAAACTTTTGTTTATAATCGCTGGCTACGTCCAGAGGCCTTTCAATCGCGTGTGCCAGTTCATGTGATAAAGTAAATCTTTTATCTTCTGGATTTCTCTGGGACCACACTGGTTTATTTAATGTAATAGTCTGCGAATCTTGGTCATATATCGCGCTGGCCGAACTAATTCTCGGGTCTGTTGCTGTAACGGGTTCGTTTTTAATGTTTAAAGTATCAATATTACTTTTTATTCTGTCGAGCACGCCACCAGCGCCTTCATAAGATTGTATAGCCTCTTCTTCGGATTGCCCTTGATCTTGGAGTTTCCTTAACCATCTTTCTCTATTTTGACCTGATTCATAAGAGGTCTTTGTTGTACCTAAAAGATCATCGATTTCTTTTTGTTCATCCCACTCGGGCATGGGTTCTTGTTGTTCGTTTATTAATTGAGATAATAGTTCTTGCAAAGCATCATTCGGTTGAGTTTCGATTCCAAGAATATCATAAATAATAATTTCTTCCTCTGGTGAAATTGCCTCCGTGGGCAAAAATATATTAGAAATAGTTTTAGTATCACCGATCTTAATTGCTTCTCTAAATTGAGTTGCGCTCAGATCGCCCAATGGAGTAACAGGCAGTGATCTAACAGAAACACCTTCATTTGCATGCTTTTGTAAATCAAATTTAAACCTTTGATCGTCTCCATCTTTTGTACTAGCGCCCATAAATACACAGTCTCCAGCCTGTGTTGGGCCGTTTGCTCCAACAAACTCATATGCAGCCTGAACTGGAGTTTTATATCCTTCTGGAATTATTGCAACAGTTACATTTGAAAGTGCTTTTGTATATATATCCCACATAGCTTTTGCTTGCGCTGGAGATACATTAGCTTGAGTTTCGGGGTTGAACCCTTTCCTTTCGCTAGCGTCGATACGTGAAATATAAACAATAACATCCCCTCCAGGACTCAGCTGCTCAGAGTATTTCTTTACCATTGCATAATGACCCTTGTGAGGCGGCTTAAATGCCCCTGGAACGACCGCAAACATCCTCTGACAGCCTCTGGAGTCTAATTCCTCGTTCACGAGCTTTAAGGACTCTTTCTGTGCGCCAAACGCAGATTCCTTCCAACCTTTCCATAAAAATTCCCCTGTGATTTTAACAGGTTTCGGACCAAACACTGCTGGATTTCTAAGAACCAGGCCTTCATGTTCTTTTACGCTTTGTCCTTCAACTCCCATCGCGTCAGTAAAAAGGACTTCGAAAATATCATTTCCTAAAAGTCTAGTTGCATGATAAAGGACGGCTCCATCGATAGCTTTTTTAACGTCGCCGTCGGGTGCACATTCCGGATTTGCTGAACATATTTCAGACCACCAGTTTTCTCCTTCGGCTAAAAGCTCAGTAATCAGCGAGCCCTCCAAAATCGCGCCATATACAAACTTTCCCGGTGTTGGCGGATTTCTGCCGTCAGTTAACGCTACTGTTTGTTCTTTTCCTGGGTGTGTTGCTTCCTCAAGCCATCTCCTAAGAGACTGAGTTCTAGAAACTACTTCTCCAGTTTCTGGATGGCGCGCCAGATTAACTGAAAATTCGGTATTTAAAGTATTTTCGAAATCAGGTTCTCCTGTTGTGTAAGATGGAATAGTGCCATAAACCTTGAAATTATATTTTTCAGCAATAGGCTGTAATTTTTTAACTATGTTTATCATTGAGGGATCATTTTGACTTGACCTTACTTCATAACCTGGCACACTATTCTTCACCCCCGGAGGCCTAGGCGCTCCAGGCCTTGGTGGACCCCCTCCTCTAAAAGGAGTTTTTTGATAAAATCGATTTAAACCGTGAATTGCGATAAAATTACCATCATAGGATGTTACATTTGTTTGTCCAGAAACATATTCAGTATTAAAAAAAAGACTTGGATCCTTGTCCATACCAAGTTCGCTTAATTCAGATGAAATTTGACCTGTGCTAAGCAACTCGTTCATCATGCTCAAAATATCTCTATATTGCTTAGCCTGCCCATGGGGTATTTCCTCCCCTGTTTCAGGGGATATTCCAGATTTAAATCTTTGAGGTATTTCCTCCCCTGTTTCAGGGGATATTGTAGGCTCCCCAGGCGCCAAAGACAAATTATCTATTGTAAACCCTTCTATATCTGTAGGATTTAAAGAACCCCTGTCGCCAACAAATTCATATCCACCAGGTTTTTTTACCAACTTGAAACTGACGTTAGATCCATCAATTTTTATTGCTGCAGGATTTTGTTGAACTTCCAGCGCCGCAGCCTCAAAAACCTCAATTAAATCCTGACCAGTTTTAACTTGCGGAAGATCAAACGGGTGATCCATATGTCCTCCCGGGCCACCCATAAATTACTCTCCCGTGGTTGTCGATTTTGTTGTTCTAGCAGATCTGCGTCTTGAAGCGGTCTTCTTTGCAACAGGCTTTTTAACTGCTGGTGTAACCACCTCTTCAACAACAACAACGTCTTCTACGTCTTCTATAGTTGTATCGGCCATGCCAACCAGATTATCAACAGCCTCAACAAGCGCTGATGCCATTTGATTTGCAGCCACAATTCCTTTTCTAGCTTCAATTAATCGCATTTTATGTATTCTTTTACTTCTAGCCATAATTTATCTCCTTATTTTTTTGTAAATGACTTTACTAATTTACTGAACTTTTCTTCAAAAATCTGATCTTGAAGATCTCTTATATTTTCGAATTTAAGTTCATGTTCTTCAACCGGTACCATTTCCTCTGTATCATCTGTTTCCGGCTCTGGTGTTTCAATCGGTAATTGCTCAAGCTCCGGATCAAGTGGCATGCCCACTTCTTGAAGAGGATCTCCAGTCTGAGTATCTAATGTTCTTTCATGAGTCCGCTGTTGCGCTCGCTCTTGTGTCTCTAGCGAAGTCGCTGCACCTTCAGGATCCGCGACTCCGATTCTCTCTCCTGCAGCCTCCTCGCGAGCCGCTCCATACCGATCTATAGCCGGCTTAACACCTTGTTGCCAAACAGACATGGGCCCGGTAAATAACCCACCTGGTATAACCGGCCCAGAAGATTGAGGATCTAACGGGCCCTCTCCTCTTGCATATTTTGCAGCCTGATTGAGTGCCTCTATTTCTGCAGACGTCATAGCGGCGTAGGCCATCGCGTCGCCCAAGCTCCGCGGCAAGATCTGCGGCTCTATCTTTGCACCTATATCTAGAGCATCTCCAGCTTGTCTATTAAGTTTTGTTGCTGCAGCAATCCCGCGGTCCATCTCTCTCTCGGGGACAGCAGCGCCTGCGCGGCGCAATCGTCGTAATGCATTCGCCTGGTTATAAAGCTTAGCTTCTGGACCGCCAGGGTTCCTTTTGGCAACCTTCCGAAGGGCCCTCAACTTGTTGGCATCCTGTACAGCATCGGCGACATCAACGCCTTCATCCCAGAACTTCGCTCCTGATCGACCTGCGGCGCGCCTACCTAATTTATAAAGTGAACCAAGGACGCCCTCAACAATTCCATCCAGGTTTTCCATCACATGCTTTGTCTCTTCTATAATATATTGTTTGATTACACTTTCATCAACCCTTTCAACCCTTCCACTAATCGTTTGTCCAATCCCACGCATTATATCTTGTTGGTCGGCGTCTGAATATAATCTCAGGGCCCCCATAGCTTTTGCGATATCAATATCTTTTTGTGCCATATCTTTAAACTCCTTATTTTCTGGTCTTTCAAATTCCGTCGCTGGTTCTGTCGCAGCTTGATAAATTCGTGGTGCAGCAGCCATACCAATTTCAGCTGCAGCGCCCGCGCCCAATCCTAGGGGAAGCGTGGCCGCATCAATGACATATCGAGGATGGATTTTTAACCTACCTCTTGTCGCATCTTCAGCACTCTTTCCTTGTAGAGGAAAACCAAGCATGCCCTGACTTGGTTCCATCATCAACTCCGCCAATAAATCTTGTATCTCTTCTCTAACAATCTTATTTATATCTTTCATTTCATTCATCGCTCTTTGCTTATACATATCTTCCCAGTCTCTAAAAACAAGATTTCCTCGCTCATAAGCTTCTCTTTCCATTCCTCTTAGATGGTCATCCCTTTGTGCGTAACCTGGGCTGATATCTAATTCTCTATCAAAATCTCCACGACAATTTTGTGTATGATGCACAAGCTCGTGAGATAAGGATCTCATAACATCTTTTGGGTGCCGATTATCAGTAAATAAAGTCACAGCCATCTCTTCTGGGTCATAAAAAGCGGTCTTTCCAAGCATGTTTTCGGCATTCTCAGAGTCTGACTGAAAGATAATCATAACCGGTTGGTCGAAACCCATTTGCTCCTGTGCATATGGGAAGAAATCCTCAGCCATCTTTTTAAGGCCTGTTAAGCTGTCGACGGAATTATTTACAAACTTGCAACTCATAGATATTATAAGTAGTTATTAACACTGGATAAAGAGTATTATAATTATTCGCTAGAAGTAGAACATGCGGTGTCTTCTAAAACTTCCATTAAGTTATTGAACATTACATTTATATCATCTGATAAAAGGTACCATGCTCCAGCTTCTCCGGCCATCGTGATAGGCTCCCAGCCAGTGGCGAAAGACACCCAAGCTCCGTTGAGAACTTTGTTTCCAGTTGAATTCTTGGTGCTCTCCGGTGAAAATACAAAAACTTTGAGGTCTTCAACGCCGTTGATTGCTTTAACCAAAATCTCTTGAGTTATTGCATCGCCCTTTGTATTGGACTCACCGGGAGGGGTTAAGAAAGACTGGCCTTGCTCGTCCGTAAATACTACAACAACTCTGTGAGCATCTTCTCTCCAATTAATATTGAAAGAGGGAATGGCCGGATCTGAAATATTTGTATATCTCCATATAAGATCGGATGTTTGATATTCTAGATTCGTTGGGTCACAAACATTGTCAATTGATAGGTAAATCGCGTCGTAAAGGGGTTCATAACCGCCGTTAAGACTCATTGAATCAATTGACTGTACGGATGCCAAAAAGGCGCTAAAAGGACCCAGGTTTGTCTTTAAAGTAAGCTTTTCTTTGTATATTCCGGATCCAATGTCATTATAAGGTCCAATAATCAAGGACCAGTTAATATTAGGTTCATCTTGGTAGGATAAGGAGAACGCCACAAGGGCGCCAATAACAGCATCAATCTCCTGTTGCATAGAGCCTGACAGGTCGACAATAAACACAATATCGGTTTCTGATAATTCTTCTTCAATTATACCATCACAGTCGTCATCTTTTCCATTACAAATTTCTTCTTTAGGCAGGACTTCTCCTTCACAGTGATCTTCAACAAAAACTTCTCCAAAGACATTGACTGGTACCATACTCCCCCACTGACCTGCGACACATGTGAGCAATCCCGGTAAACATTCACCAACGTTTAAAGTTTCCGGTGGTCCTGAATAACAGCCTTTTGTGAGACCCTCATCAATTACAAAGTTACAATTGTCATCCCAATTATTACAAATTTCAGCAATGATAGTCCCCTTTTGCGGATCACAGGGTTGAGTGTTAAAGATCATACATGCTGGCTTACAAGGAGTCATTTGAAACTCAGTACATTCTGGAGTTTTGCATTCACAACTTTTATATCCTTGCCCGCAAATAAGAGGATCCTCAAAACAAGGTACAAGAATACCAACGTCTTGGATACTGCACTCACAGTCAATTCCATCATCTACAAGACCATTGCAATCGTCATCCTCCCCATTACAAATTTCTGGCCATGGCTGCTGAGCAGTACATAAAGACCATTGACCAAATATACAGGTCTCATAGCCTGTTTCACAAACTGTCTCACATTGTTGGATAAGATCTTCATCAATATCTCCATCACAATCATCATCTACCCCATTACACCATTCTTCTGGCACAGGGCCACACTCGTCACAAGCATTTCTTTGTCCTTCGTCAATCTCTCCATCACAATCATTGTCAAGGAAATCACAAATCTCTTCACCGGGACCTTCAGCTTCACAGATAAGTTCTCCATCGACACAATATGCTGGCCCGATTCCACAAACAGTTTCACATGTAAAGTTGCCCTCATCGATTTCACCGTCACAGTCGTTGTCTTTACCGTCACAGATTTCTTCCGTACAAGGAGAACATTCAGTTAACTGTACCTTTCCTTTGTCGCAATAAACATCTTGAATCCCGGGACCACCATCTTCTGTCTGACAAGGTTGGTTCGACTCAAGCAGAGGATCCAATGGATCACAATCATGTTGCCATCTACAATTTGATATGTCTATAATTGAATGATCATCACAAGTATCAAGCCAAGCCTCTGCGATCCAGTATTCTGTATAGGGTGGACAACGAAGGAATATCTTTTTTAAGCAGTCGTTTTTATATTCGTCTGAAAAATCAGCCAAAGGGTCATGAATTGGAATATCTATGATAGTTAACACGTCAGGAATGGGTGGAGGCTGATCATCTGGCCTGGTATTCTCCGGTATTGGCTGCTTTACTGGTGTTGGGTACCAATCTGAGCCGCAACTTATCAGTAAAATCGCAAAAATCATGTATTTTAGTGTTTTAAATACCATATAAATAACTATAAAATAACCGCCAAAAAGTATAAATTGAGGCAAAAATAGACAAAAAGTGACGTTAAAAGACCTATTTTTGCCAATAAAAGGCGTCTATATCTCCAAAAAACGAAACATGCTAGTGAAACTGCAGTAACTTTAACCATTATAAACGAAAAAACCCCGTGATTTAGGAAATATTCCATCACGGGGTTAACTTCTTTGGCTAAATTTAAAGGTACTAGTGTTGCAGTAATGTATGCGTCAAACATATTGAGTAGAATGAGAAGAAAAAGGCATCTTATTACATTCCGATCACTCATTATCTGGCATAAGATCGATTATAATGACCTTATTTTCTTCCTTATCTGGCTCTTTTTCTTCTAAAAGCCTCATATGTTTGTCAAAAAGTAGCATATTTTCATAAAATGGGTACTCAAGATAAATAAATCGTGTATTTTCATCGTACATTGGCAGTACCCCTTAAAGTAACTATGTGATTAAACTGTAAAAAAGCTAAATTTTATCATTTTATAGTGACAAAATATAAATTTTCCCCCTGTGGAGTGAAATTTACGGTTAAATTAGGCGCCGCTAGCAGCAGAACAAAGGTTTCCCCGTCATATTCCTTAAAAGTGTGTGGTTTGAGCCTAGAAGACGTGTTTCCGGCCGAATAAATGAGTATTTCCTTCAAATCCCGGTAATTTATATGAACAAAATACTCTGGATGGTCAAAATCTCTTGATTTTGCCTGAATTCTAACATTTGGACCCAATATTTGATGCAAAATGCTTAAATCATATTGCATTCTTTGTTCTAAGCGTCTTCTTTGGCGATCATACGGTCTAGAGTACCTTAATTGGTCGACCATAGTGTGTAAATCTGGATTATATCGTCTTTTTTGCTGATTTGGGTCGACTTGGGCCACTTGTGGTGATTTATTGAAGGGATTTGACCAAGAAAAGTATGTATGTGTCCTGGAATACACATCTGCGAACCTTTTTGCCATGTTTTGAACGATTTTAGCCTTTTTATGGCTATTATTAACAAAATTTTGTATAGAAACGTGATAATTTGGCCCTTTTTGTGGATCCGAGACACTTTTTTGTAAAATATCGGCCAAATGTGGTGCAAAAAGCATGAAAGAACTACAAGAACTACGTATAAACTGCCCTGAGTTCTTACCGCAACCATAGTCTTGGCGAATTTTTCGAAAAATATTTGATTTTCTTGCAAGTTCTGGTGAGAACTTTGTTATTTTGTACATTAAAGCTGCTGAAACAAAGGGGTCAATGCCATATTTCCTTGCTTGCTTTGATGTTGTTATACATGCTTCATATGAAGTATTAAAATCTGCATGTAGTTCTAAATGTAAAGCGCGGCCATGTGGATCCAAACCGGTTGATTCGGGTGCCAACAAAGCCGCGCAGAAGGATAAAATCTTAATCATACTATAATTTTAGCATGAAATAAGATTAATTTTAAATTTACTCGCCGTTTGGAGAGAAATTCTCGTTTACATGACCACAAGCGGTGCATTGAAACGTTTGAATAGGTACAAGACGTTCGTCTCCTGTTGGTGAAAGTAAAGCTGAGAGCTTTTTAATCACAAAAACGGGTGTATAAAGGTGTCCTTCACACTCATCACATGTGATATTCTCGGTTGCTGAGAGATCAACCTTAATAGATTGACCTGCTGGTTGGTTATCGTTCATTTTTATTCCTTTTTTTTATTTGAAGACTCGGTTTCTTGCATCGTCTAAGCTACGTCCCATAAAATCTCTCTTAATGTGTAAAAGACGGCCGAATGTTGCTTTATAACGTGAGCTATAAAAGGATGCCTGTGGTTTACGAATTTCTCCATCGATAAGTTGATCTGAAAAGTCGTAAAACTTAGATTTGATTTCTCCATCGGGTGCCGCGGCAGCTGAAGAAGGGATTAGAATCGCGATTGCTGCGAAGAGTAGTAGAATTGTTTTAATTGTGTTCATAAGAACCTCCTAATTGTGTATATTCTTAATATAACACACAATGCAAATAAAAGCAAGTCTTATTTTACTATTTTTCAGTTGATTTGTTAATTATTTTGTCTAATTTGTTTAATGTTTCTGTAGCCTGGCCTTCTCTGTGCTCAATAACCTCTCCGCCAGCTTTAGAAAATGGTTTTCTATACTTTTCCATATCATCAATTAAGATATTCGGTGTACCGTCTTCTTGTAAAGCTTCGGAATATTTATCAGACCTTAAAATTATTTTAGATTGTGGAAATTGAGAGTCAAAATTAGCAATCCAGTCACGTTTTCCAGCTTTACATGCTTCGTCAACAACTTTACTTCCATCCTGCGCATAAACTTCCCAAGGCGCCGATAAAACGTATAGATTATATTTTTGTAAACCAGACCACAAAACCTGCGCATCTTCTGTTGGAGGAAGAGTGGCCCAAAAATCCCTGTTGTTTGTTAACGAGTCATAAATAAACCTTACAGATTTACCATATTCATCGCTTTCTTCGTAGTTTTGCCAAGGGGTGCCTTTCTTTTCGGCCATAGAAATGAATCTCATGGTTGTCTTTTTAAATTCAGGACTAGCATTTGAGATATTTATTCTTTGCAGAAGGCCGCCTGGTAAATCAACCAAGACTCCATCCATATCGCAGAAAACACGAAAAGAAAAGCTCTCGCCTTCCTCTTCATTCTCATTTAGAAAATGTTTCCATCTTTCTAAAATTATTTTCATGACATTTATTTAGTCCAAAGCTTCTTAAGGGCTTCAAACTTCTGATTGTTATGCCATTCTTTGAGAGTTTCTTTCTCTTCTTCTACCGGCATCTTTTTTGTGACGTCATCAGACTGAATAGGTTTATCTTTCTTTTCGTCTTCCTCTTCATCACCTTCGCGAAGATCTTTAGAACCCAGAGAGGCTTCTTCCTCTTCTGCTTTCTCTCCACCGGTATATGTACCAGTGCCGCCTTTTCCAGCTGGGGCTGGTATTGCCTCTTTTACAAAAGTTCTTACAGCCTCTTCAATAGTTTCTTTGAGATCAAAGCCTTTTTCTTCTTCAACCTTCTGTTCTTCATTGTAAGCAAAAGTTGTCTCTTCAAGGTTTTGCTCATTTAAACTTGGGATGAATTGATCAACAATACTTGCGATTTGTTCTTCGAGAGTTGGTGCAGTCGTGGGCTTAGGAGCTTCCATGATACCCATTTCGATTAAAAGATTATCCACATGGGCAGCAATTGATTCTTCGAGATTAAAGTTTTCGGCTACGGGCCCACCACCACCTAGATAGGCTCCAAATTCCGCGTCATCCAACATCTGTTTGGGCAAGGACCCCATCATTCGCCCCGCATCTTCATCTTCTTCAATCGGGTCATCTGCCGTTAAAGGTTTGTCCCATCTGTTTCCTCCAGGCTGCCCAACAGCATCGGGGAATAAAGGAGTATCATCTTCAACAAGATCTTGTTCTTCATTCGTAGGCATTGGAGGTCGAACCTCATGAGGGTCTGGTGGCGGGAGCATCATATCAATGGCGTCACCTGTTCGACCAGAGGTCATCGTTGCAATTTTTATACCAGGTCCACTAACTTCTGGTCCGCCCGGCCGGGAAACTTGTGTAGGCGCGTTTGCCCGACGAATTCCCCGCTCTAAATCACTTGTGGCCACCATAGGTGCGTCCCCTGTGGGCCCAGCGCCTTTTTTAATTGCCTGAATTTCTTCTTTGATGATTTCTTTAAGTCTTGAAATGGTGATATCCATATTTATGCTCCTGTGGATTTATTATAAGTAGTTTATATTATAGTTAAAATGCCATATTTTTAGTTGGCCAGGTCAAGTGCATCGATGATATCAGTTAATAACTGTTCTAATACTCGTCTTTCCTGGGGAACTCTAGCATCAACTCCTGGTAATTTTACCATATATCTTTCGTCATCTTCAATTATAAATTTTTCAATCATTCCAAACTCTTGCCCTTCGCTGATTGTTTCTTTTATAATTTCTACTAGTTGTTGTTTTGTAAGTTTCATTTTATTTCCTCTATGCTCGAAATAACTTCAAAATCCATAACAGTAACATCTGTTCTAGGTTCTGTGTGCCAAGAATCAGGCTCACCACTATTAAACCATTTTACTCGAAAGATTGATTCATGTTTTCTGCCCGTTTTTTCCACTACCATTCCTACCATCTCTCTACGATCTCCGTTCCGATGCTTCTCAGAAAATCTAACTAAATCTCCTAAATACACTAATCGATAGGCTCCGGTGCAGGGGCCTTTGCCATTAATGGACTAACCCCTCTAGCAGCGCCGCGACCTAAGGCCGATTGGAATTGTTTCATAAGATGGGCTTCTTCACCAGTAAGCGCGCTTGTAAGAAAGTCAATACTAAGATCGACACCCTCAATTGCATTGATCTGTTTTTCTAAATTTTGGTTAAGAGGTGCAAGAGCTATTTCAAAGCCGGAGATTAGGGCCTCAATATCGCGGTTGTCCAACTCTTCTTTAATAATTTGCACTAAATTTTGTTTTGTTAATTTCATTTGTTTTGTTTCCTTTAATTCACTTACATCCGATCCAAAAACATCAGGGCGCGAGACTTCGGCGCCTGTGGTGGGTGTAGTAGTTTTTTCTGCCGGCAATTCAAGCTTAGGCGATCCAATTCCGCCAATGTCAGCACCGGCCGAAGCAAGCTCGGGATCAAGTTTGGGTTTGGACTGCCTCTTCTTCCAGGCTGCTGAAACGTCGGCAGCATCTCTGCCACCTTTCATCATTTTACCATCTTGCCACTCATAACCTCTTTTTTTAAGATAGTTAGTCGACATCCCTGCATAACGACTAGGGCGGGTGCCACTTGCTCTCCTCGCGGTAGCGGCCGGCGTGGGCGTTGTTGTTGCCGTTCTTGTCGTTGAGGGAGTGCTAGCAGGTTTTACTCCGGCTGCTGCTGGGGCCCTAGGTGGCGCAATTTTCAGGCCGGATTTTGGATCATACCTAGCTGTGCCCACTGAACGAGGCGCTGCTGCAGGTGCCGTTGGCCTTGCCGGCGAAACAGGTGTTTGACCAGTTAATCCACCACCCCGCTGTGAAATCTGACCTAGATTTTGTTGACTGATTCTAGGCGTTGACGCCACCGGGGCTGGTGTTACTGCTCTGGCTGGGGCTGCTGCAGGTGCTGCTGGGGCTGTGGCTGCTGGTGCTGGCGTTGTTGCTCTGGCCGGCGCTGGAGTAGAAGCAGCAGGGGGCGACTTAAAAAGATCGCGTTCTTCTGCTGGAGTCAGCTTCTGCCGCGGCTTCACTCCGGCGTCGCGGTCGCCCCGTGGGTGGACCTCAACCCCTTCGGGCCGGCTGTACGAATATTTTCCTGTTCGTTTGTTACGGTACCCTGGTATACCCATCATGTCTTCCGAGTGTTGCCAATCAGAAACCCCGGGAGCCGTGCCTCTTAGTTGTTTTGGTACGAAGGCTTCGGGTCGAGTAGAAGAAAACTCTCCAGTTTGTGCGTTTCTATAAACATCACCCCCCATCATACCCCGCTCTCTCTCCCAGCCTGAATATGGAGGTTCCTGTTCGTTGATTACTTCTTTAATAATCTCAGCCAAATCTTGTTTTGTAAGCTTCATAATCGATCTCCTAGTGGAAGGCTGTAATAATTAGTCGGTTGCACCACTTAAAGTAAATATATCTCCGAGACTTCCAGATGACAACAATCTAATTTCACTAAGGTCAGAAATATACCTTACTTTTCCTTTTGCCCAAATCTTATGACAAAAGTCCGTTTTCTTTTCAGTATGGCCTTTATAATGAGTGAATTCTAGCTCTCCAAGATAAATCCCAGGTACCGGTTCATCAGTCCATGGAAAATAAGAGGAGCTTTGGCCAACATATAAAATCTCAACGAGATCACCAGTTTTAAATTTCGTAGTCATCTTAATTAAATAGTTTCCATCGCGCATCGCCAAATTGTTTTGCCAAAAGGTCGCTTTGTTTTATGATATCGTGAGCGCATAAAAGAATTTGATTTTTGTTTATATTTTCCGGTAAAGATCTGATTAATTGCGTATAAACGATTGCTCGTCTTACAGCATCAATTTTATCCATCTTTCCTCTTAATACCAGCTAAAAGTTTCATTCGATCAGAGTCTATCTTTTTCGATTCTGATAAGCCGCGCAATGCATCTGCTGCAGCCCGTCCCATAGTTCCGCCAACACCAGAGGCGTCTCCTTTTTCAAGCCTTGAAGCCGCCTGTCTTTGTGAGGGGGTCATTTCTGGTTCAATCGCCGGTGCACCAGGTTTATTAGCAGCAACAAATTTTGCTACACCCTCAGGTCCAAGAATATCTGCATTTTCTTTTGCTTGTAGAATATTGCCTAAGTCCTCAGGTGTATCGATTTGGGTGCTTTTGAACGCATCGGCTACTCGGCCGGCATCAACGTGTCTCCTCCATGGAGGCTCGTCCCCCATATCCTCTCCGTCTGGACCTAGTGGTGCTGGTACGCTCTGGGGTTCGCTGGCAGTTGCTTGTTTTAAAAGGTCCTTTCTTCTGTTGAGTTCAGCCAGTGCATCTTGATGAGCAGCGCCAAACTTATAGTCTGCACCACCACGAGAGGCGTCAATTTCAACCCCATATTTACTCAATTCATCATAAAAATTATCATAATCATCTCTGCTCGATCCACCCAACTGAGTTTTGGCAGCTTGCGCAAACCTGCTAGCTCTAGATTGTCTTCTAGGTTTTGGTTCTGCAACTCCAGCCCCAGCCTTAGGATCTTTATATGCCACTTCCGGCGCAACAGGCGCTGCCGGAGTTTCTTGTCGACGGCTTACTTCGCGATTAATTGATAGATCTTCCGCAGATCCCGGTGGGAAAGACCCAACTAAATCTGCCAAATCTCCCGCATCTAATACAGCCAAATCACCCGGATCTAAAGCCCGTCTACTAGCCTCTCGTTCAACGGCACTATCCGCGCCTGGTCCAATTGGTGGCGCCTGGGCTTGAAGGTCTGCTTTTTGCTCAGGAGACATAGGTGTAACCGGGGCTGGAGCGCTCAAGGCTTGGTTAATTTGTTGAGCTTGTCGCATCGAAGCCCGGGCACCTTCTTGATCACCGGCATCTTGAAGACTTCGTGCTTTCATTAATAAGGATTGAATAGCTTGCTCTGAAGTTCTAGGGTCTTGTAAAATCCCTTCCAATTCTTCCGCGCTAAAAATATTAGTTGTTTGCTCGCTAAGAACGGCTTGAAGCTCTTCCATTATTACTTGTTGGAGTGTTTTTTTTGACATGTCAATATTCCTTATTATATATCCTTTATAAATAGTTGTTAAGACTGATTAATTACATCCTGAAATGCTGCGAGAACTCTTTGGGCACTTGCAAGACCTTTTAAATACGTATTCGGTGTAGAAAATTCATTTTGCATCAATTCTGGATTGGTCATATCAGAGAGCAACGTTTGCTTCGCTTTTTCAAGGTCTGCTGGGTCTCCGGAAATTTGCATTAAATAACCAAAGGCATCTGTAGAACTATTTGCATTACCGGTATATTGTAAACTGTTAAACACCTCTGTAAACAATTCCTTTTTAATCATCTCAACCAAATCTTGTTTTGTAAGCTTCATTTAGCATTTCCCCGAGCAGGTTGCGCATGCACAACAACCGCAACAGCAACAGCAATGGCTGCTATTAAATAAATTTGCAAGCTTGTGAAGTAAGTTTTTCATTAGTTTTTCTCCAGTTTTTTAATTCTTTTTCGTAAAGAGTTAACTTGTTTTTTAAGCCCATCACAATCACAATTATTAGATTGTATGGATGATTCAAGATTATCCAATCTCATTTCGGTTGTATAATAAAAACCACCAAGCCCAGCAATGATCGCTGCCATGCCGAGAACGAGCTTAATATCGAGCTTTATCGATTCCATGTTATAAGTAGTTGTTTAAACATCAAAACTCCCCCCGCGCACCCCGGCCCGAACCGAAATTTTTTTCTCTAAAAATATTTTTTCCTTGTACCAAGGATAATATCACATATTGGTAGTACAATACACCAATTTTTGTCTTGATCTTTACCCATATGATGATCGTAATGCCAAGGTACCCACTTTTTTGCCCATTCCGGATCTATGTGAGAACGCATATGAATAAAATAATAAGCTAATAAGTAAACGCCTAAAGTCTTTGCCATTAATGGTGACACCCAGAACAACGGTGCATGTAGAAGAGCTAAAATAAAAAGACTTACTTTCTCTTTAAAATAGCCTTCCTTATAATAAGTTGGATCATAGCCTTCATTTCCTCGCACCCTTCTATGATGAACCCAGTGGAAATGCCAAGTACTATTTCTCTTTTTCCCTAGCCTATGTAAAATATACTTATGAATCCACCATTCGTGGAAATTGGCCAATAAAACACCCAATAGGATGGCGAGCATATCACTCTACCTCAGTATGTGTGCACCAATCAGTGCCTAGAAGCTTAGGACCGCTTCTCCAAGGGTCGCAACAGTCGATATATGTGCAACGGCCTACAGCTTGCCCTCTACGCGCACAGACGTGATCTGTGGGGCATACAGAATTATCTAAACAAACAATCCGACTTTCCCAAGGAACACTACAATGAGGGTGACTGCGATCTGGCAGGCGCCAAGAAGCACAATTAGACATAGACGTAAAAATTACTCCAATAATAAACCCTAGTATTGCGAAACCAAATAAATTAGCTAAGCTGAACGCTAGCTCCTCTTCTGATTGTTTATCCATATATAACCTTACTTATCAATTGAAAGTTTTGGAATTTTAGCCAAGTTAACTTTGATTTTCGCGCCCGTTCTCTTTGATAAGATTTCTATATTACCTTTTCTAAGATCAGACTGAGTAACTTCAGACCATCTACCCGACCCTAAGAATACCCTAAACCTCGTTTTTCTTGTATTCCCTTCCGTAACCAAACCGACTTGGTTAAGGTGCCACCCAAATTTGTTTCCTACTGTGTGACAAAAGATCAGATCTCCGACTTCTACTTTCATGACTATAACTAGTAATGATTATACCATTTACTTCTTTTTTTGTAAAACTTCTATCTGGATATTATCTCTATATTTCCCACTTCGACATCTGAGACAGATACATCCGTCCATTCGCCTGTGTCTAGACATGCCCTAAACCTTGTTCCGGTCAATCCGTATATCAATATTCCGATTTGACCTTTTGTTGCTCTGTATTTTATATTAGTGGGAGCTTCGCATGCATATGCGTCGGTGTTTTCCTTGAATCTAATCAAGTCTCCGACCATTAACTCTCCGATCTTTGTACTCTTGACCATAAAGTAACTAGGCGAAAGTCTGGCAATTATGCCTTCCTTTTGGCCAGAGCTTCTTTTACTGCTTTTTGCACTGCTTTTCGGATGGTTTCTTGGAGCGGGCCCTCGTCTTCGTATCTAGGCTCTACCTCCGGCATGCCAGTACCTGGGCCCGTTGCATGCGGCCAAAACATTTTTTTCGATAATCCGCCTCCGCGGTGGAACCGTGTTCCTGGGTCACGGATCTCCCGTGTGCCCATTTCTCCCCTATGCGCGCTCAAAGCTTCTATATCTGGGAAAGACATTGGTCTTTCCCCCGGCGTCCTCTTCTGAGATAGGGGATCCCGCCATGCATGGCCCCCAACTTTGTGGCCGGGTCCGGGCTCTGGTCCGGATAGCATGCGTAACAATGCTAAAGCGCCCGGATCATAGACTGATTGTTGTTGTTGCGCATTCTCCCAACCTAGATCTTCACCCTCTTTGCTTTGAATTAGGTTTCCAAGCGGATCTTGCTGACCAGGCCAGTACGCTAGCGCATGTTCTGCTGCTTCAGCAGCGTCGAGGCGTTCGCCGGCAAATTTTGGCCGATCTTCTTCAAATAGCGGATCCATCTCTGGCCAATCTTCATCGCGGCTCGTGCCGGCCATCTCAGCAGCTTTCATTTGCGCTGCTGCATCACGAGGATCCAATTTGCCGGTCCCAGGATCCACTTCAGTCGCGAACGGGTTTGGCGCCACTTCACCGCGTTCGAGGCCCCCTGAAGCGAGCCAATCTCCCGTGCCCATGGCCTGGAAGTCGGGGCTGTTTAAATTTGGGACATGGGCGGTGGCTCGTCCGGGCTGAACTCGTTTAACGCCCATGGGGCCTAGGCCTTTCAACGTCGCCGCAAGATCAGCACTAACATCGCGCTCGCTTAACATAGCGTCTAGCTCTTCCTTGATTAAATCAACTAATTCGCGCCTGGTAACTTTCATTATAATTCTCCTTGGTTAGGCTTTTCTATAAGTAGTCTCATCTTAGGCAAAAGTCTGGGAATTTTCTGGCGCTGTTTTTTATTCTGGGATTTTTTCTGAGCGGTATTGAACGTGTACCTAATCGCCTGCCCATAGCCTGCCTAGGCTAGGGAGACAGATTCCGGGAGGAGGGGGGAGGGGGTACCCGTGTAGGTTTGCTTAGCTTAGCCTACTTGCTTTATCCGCTTTCCTTATATACCCACAAACGGCAAAGAGGGTAAGGTCGTCATATCACACCGGGTACCCGCTCGTTCCTAAGCCATACACTTACGGCGTGTGTGTCCTAATACACCACAACTACCGCAGGTTGGCTTCTGTCCTGGCTTACGTCCTCTCTTCTTAAGAGAGTTCTTAACTAACCCCTTGGTTTTATTAGTATTTTTTTTATTACTCTCGACCTTTTTCTTGGCCTGAGCATTAGGATCAACGGTGCTAATACCCACCGAAGCAAAGTCCATGCTATCCGCAACGTCGTCAAAGACGCTGTAACTATCCAAAGAATCAACGAAACTATTAACATCAAAACCGTAACCCATTCTTTTCTCTCTCATTAAGTTATACCCCTATTATACCAAACTAATAAAGGGCTGTCAACACTTTTTTTGCTTTTTATTACTTTTTTTTATTATTATCGTCGTTTATTTATCGACGGGTTTCCAATGCTCAACGCGACCGGATACAAAGCCTTTTGCGTTTAACTCTTTGATTGCTGGACTATCGGCAATATCGGGGCGCGTCGCTTGGCAGAACCGCACAGCTTTGAAGCGCGGGTTGTCTTGCTTGAGTGCTGCCGCGAAGTTCAAGGCCAAGATATCGCGTACGTTGCCTGGAAGGTCAGTGTTTCGCAGTACGTTAGCAATCAGTTGGTAGTCTTTACGGGTCATTCGATTCTCTCGATTAAGTTAAGCTATGCTTTTATTATCTCATACCTTCAAGGCAATGTCAAGCATTTTTTTAAAATAATATCAACTTTTTTTCATTATCTCGGCTGTCGGCTTTTTGACGTGTCAAGTCTTGGACACCTTGTCTGACCATGCGCTGAGTCTCCGCGTTGTCAAATACAATCATAGCCGAGCCGGGTTTAGTTGGCTTAGGTCTTGCATTAGCAATACTCATGCCAAAAGTGCAGCAAATCAATACTTGCATCACACGCGCATATGTGCTTGATACCATCATCGTTTTCATCACTTTTACCAACCTTCTATAAACCCTAATCCTTCCAGATACTTATTTTACCACGGTTTGTATTCCCACCAAATACCACTTTTAGACTTCGCATGACCAAACCACTTGATTAGCTACATCCCAACAACACCCAGAAGAAAAGCAAACGATTCTTGGTTCTCTCTGTCTACTTGCTATTAAGATAATACTTAAAAGAATAATACTGGAAATAACTCTTTTCATATTATTAGACAACAATCCAACAATAGGTTACACAAAATACTGTGTATGCAATCACGAGCTTTGTGAATAGCTTGACGCTTTGTTGTGTTTCATATTTCATTTTTCTTTCCTCCTTTACTTTCTGATCATCAAAAACTGCATGATACCACAAAATGCGATATAAAGAAAGTTACTTGACAAATAACCATTTTATTAAACGCTTGCTTGTTGAAGCTGAAGTTCCCTTGTTGCTTCGACATCAAACATTAACTCACGGTGTTTTTCTTCTTCTTTTTTATTATACTCTCGGCAAAGAAGATTTGCTGTTGCGCGATTGTGGCAAAGCTCAAGTTTTCCATTGCTAAGTTTAACGTACCACTGATTGTTTACTGTATCCAAAATTGTAACGGCCATTTTTAAATCCTTGGCTAAAGGTTATCGATTATTATACTACTATTATCTCACATTATTAATGCAAAGTCAAGAACTATTTTTATTTATCACTTCAAGCTCATCTATCCATTCTTTACCAACGAGGTTCTTTCTCGCAGCAATCAGGTTGACCCCAGTTCTCATACTGCCAGTCAGATATTTGATTATTCTTACAAAGCATATCAGTGAAGTTATTCCATTCTTCTCGTCGCATTGCGCCGTCAACGTATGCTTTGCCGCCGTTGTTGCGTTGTTCAACCTGATGAATAGCAGGAAGATATTCCTGTTTGAACATCTCTACTGCCTGTTCCCATAAAATAACTGT
>Ga0080013_1000160_pt1 | contig 94243 bp, 131 predicted proteins | sample ETNvirenome_6_85_FD_69236 | JGI IMG/M metagenome (GOLD analysis project Ga0080013, IMG submission 69236) | Marine viral communities from the Pacific Ocean - ETNP_6_85 (SPADES assembly) (version 2) | ecosystem: Environmental > Aquatic > Marine > Oceanic | place: Pacific Ocean | collected 2013-06-19
TAGTCCATCTGGGGTAAGGGCCACCAATATTTTTTCATCGTTAGTCATTCTGCTTCTCCCCAAATTCTTTATTGGTTATGGTTACTGTATGACCGCAATCTACGCATTTATGGACTATACAATCCTCAAGACACTCTACATCGTCACCTCCACACATAATGCAAATCCCTTCTTCTATAGCTAACAGTTCAGCTTTAGTCATTATTCTTCTCCACATATACACTCCCTAAGCTAGTTAGGAATACGTTCTTGGCAGTATGTATTGGCTCCCCCGAAACCTTTTCAATAAAGGTAGTATTCTTATAAGGATTATAAGCTACCTCACATATCTCTATAGGTACTCCCCCTATTGTAGTAATCTCCCCTTTAACAAAGGCGTGTACATTCTTCTTACGTTCTCGTAATACTTTCTCTCGCCCCGATTGTCTGACTACTAGAGTAGCATCCTTTAGATGTATATTTCTTACATGGTCTATTACTTTACCAGTCTTGTTGTCTCGTACACTCCAACATTGTTTATGTAGGTTTTTATATACTTCTACTTTCATTACTTTACCTGTCTCCTACTGTATGGTGGTACTTCTCTTATTGGATGGGTATAAGGATGTGGTGTAAGAGTATCGTCAATCCCACAAATACATTCATCTAAATATCCCTCATCCCCACTACATTGCATACAATATAGTTCTTCTCCCTCAGGATTAAAGGGATACTGAATCATACCTCTACCAGTATTATATACTCTTTCACCATTAGGCATGTCTGCCGAATCCCAATCTTGTAATTCTCGTAGTTGTGCTTCTAGTTCTTCTATACGAATATCCTTAGGACTCTTTAGATTCTGTTCGCCGTATATCTTGTCAATGATATTCTCAAAACTCCAGCCTTGAAGTTCTTTTACTTGTGCCTCTAGTTTCTTTATACGTTCTAAAGAGGTATGTAGTTCTTCATCCAATTCTTGGTTTATCTTTTCAAGTATCCTTACTTGATTCTGAACACAGGTTAATCTATCTACCATTACTTAATCTCCTATAGGATATGTTCTGTTATATCTTCTGGCCTGGTCTACTCTAGCACAATCATCACAGAATATAGGGTCTAGGTTATACGTTAAGAATCCTGCATAGAAATCTGGTTTGGGAAATACTGCCCCACAAGGTATATCCAGTATAGGAATATCCTTGGAGCACCCAGGTTCTAATTCATCTTCTAGTATAAATTGGTCTAGCATTACATTAACTCCTGTATATCTCTTTCGTAAGCATTGGGTACTTCAATAACTTCGACGTTGCTTAGATAGAACGCCAGTTCTTTTAGTAGTTTCTTCTTGGGCTTACTCTTAAACCCATACATCCTAAGGGCTTTAGCTGGACTGCCTGGATTACCCTTACCCTGACGATATAGATGGTTGTATACCTCATCATATACTTGGTTGCCCAAGAGGTTTAACGTGGTATATAAGTCTCTAGTTATCGTTGCTTGTAGTCTGTTTACTTGCATCATTTATCCTCTTTCGTTGTATCTCTATAAGAATCTCTAGGGCTTTGCGGTTGTTGTGTTGGTGGCGTTTATACCAAGCCCTACTCCGTTTTTGTTCACGCCTTTCTCCCTTCAACATCGTAATGTACTCCATATATATTTAGTTTGGTGATGGTCTTTAGATTAACCATTCGATGGGCTTTAATCTGCATATCGTATACAGGTAACAAACCCTTCTCTATAGGATTATACTTCAATCCCACGCCGTTTACTCCTTTCTTAACATGCAATCGGCAATTGGTTGTACGAGTAGTACCATCTTTCTTGGTATGTTCAACAGTAAATACTCGTCCATTACTGTTAAGGATAAGGTTCTCAGCTTGCCAGGATTTGCAATAAGATTTAATCATGCTTTACTCTATTCTCCTCTATTTTATCTGCCATGTTTTGGGTAATGAGTTTCTCTCTATTGAGAGTATCCAATATACTAGCCATGTCGAACAGATGCTTTTTAGCATTGTTACTAGCCTCACTGTAGAAGTCATTGGTACTCAATACTCCCAAGGTGATTCTCACTACTGCGTCCCAACTAGGTGTAATGTCTATTTTGTGGACTGCCACTATTCTCTCTCCTTCTCTAAAGTATTCTTATGTAGTTTATCAGTACAGCCCCAACAAAGCAATACCATTCTACCATCTAGGTTAGCCCATGTAAAATACTCTGCGTGTTTAGCATCCTTAGCTTCGTATCCACATGGACAAACTATCTGTTCTTCTATAGTAGTAACCTTACGTCTAGTGGCTCGTTTAATCATAGTATCCTTGAGCATCCCTCTTATAAGTTTTAATATATCCAGCCGTAGGTTCGTTAGGCTTAAACCCATGTCCAGCATCCCAACAGTCTATGCAATAACCATTGGCTAACTCACCCTGTAAAACGTATCCCATTACCATTGTGCCATGCCCCATTAAACACTTGGGATTAATACATACCCCATAAGATACATCTACTTCTTGGTCTGGGTGTAGTTCTTCGGGTAAGGTAACGACTAATTCTTCTTCAGGTTTAGTCATATCTTACATCTTCAAAGATACAGTTATCTTTACAATGCCCACAGAATCCTGATGGCCCACCATACTCTATAGTTGATTCATCTAACTCCCCTATTGGAAAAGCGTTACAACATTCACTACGCCATTCAGGTTCACCCTCACATAGTTCACAGGTTTCTAATACTGCACCATGTATACTGCAAGTACCAACGTGTTCGCCGTAGTATTCTTCGTAGTCTTTTCTATCCATATCGTACATTAGTAGTCTCCCATATCGTAATCGTATTCTGCTCTGGACATTCTATCGTAGTATCGTTGTTTAATACAGTTGTCACAGTCACCATCGTTATCGCAGTAGCCATCTTCTATGGTACAACGGATACCAGTCCGATTGCAAGTAGGGCAAGTATGTCCTTTCTCGTAGTCGTGCATTAGTCTGTACTCTCCAATTGAGAAATCATATTAAGAAACTCCATAACGGAGTTTACATTCTGCCAGCCCTTTACATCTTGACCATCCTCAAACTTATGCCAGTCAGCAAGATGGGAGTATCCCTCTCCCCTAGACTCAGTAGGCCATGCGGCTATCTCCGCTGTATTAGACTCAATGAATTGTACGCTCTCCCCAAAGGGATTGCGGTCTTGGTTTTGATTAGTACAGTAGTTACCTGGCCCAAACTGTACACTAGCAGTCCAGCCATTAGGAAAGTCTAACATGAAACCTGATGGGCTACGATGAAACATTTCTTTATACCTCACCCTTTAATTCTTTACGCCATTGAACCCAGGTTACTGCCTGAGTTAGTTGTGGAGTAGTCTCTAGTATCTTGGATGCTCTGATGTAAGCATTACTAATAGTCTTATTAGCAGTACCGTCTAAGCCCCGAACCAATTCTCTATAGGTACACCGTCTACCCAGATAGATACTAATGGCATGGCGGTCTATAGTTGGTAGATTGTTTTCACCATAAGGATTAACGATATTATAAAAGAACGCCGTAGTCTTTTTGCCATTGAGTATCTTTGCTACACGTTCTTCAGTTACACCCTCATGACTAGTAGCCACAATGTTTACAGCCTTATTGTAGTTAATGTCAGTACACCAATTAGGCTTATCCAATGACTCTGCAAAGTGGTAAGCCATTTCTTTGTTCTGCCCCCAATTGGTTTGGGGAGAAAGGGCTGATAGAATACCAGCCCCCACAACTATCTTCTCATGCTTACTGTCTAATACAGTATAACCACTTCTATGTAGTGTTTGTCCTACAACCTCTGCAATAGCATTAGCTGTAGGATACCAGATACCCCCCTCTACTACAGTATCACTAGATGCTCTCTCAAAGCAGTCTAGTATGTTATGGAAACTACCCCGAACTAGCCTACGTTTGTTAGTAACCATTATATATTCGTACCCTCAATTTGATTAAAGATTTGTTCATACCCAGGATACAAAACATCTAGTAAGTATTTCATATCAGAGATATTAGATATTTCTCTCATTACCCCCTCTACTTCACTGAGTTTTTTAATACCATAGTAAAGTGCTTGGGCTTGGATGTATTTACCTCTGGGAGAGTCTGCGAACTCCTGGGTTTCTTTCACCATCTGCATGTACTCCATGTTGGAGCCTCCAAAAATTTGTGTTCAGGCTTGATTGAGCCTGGAATGACATTCTAGCATGGATGGAAAAATGTTGTCAAGTTGAGCCTGGCCCCTACGATACGAAATATACTTTACCTATACGTAGGGTTCTTCTACATCGTCCGTAAGTAATATCGTCCAGTTAGGTAGGTGGGTTGCCATCGCCTTCTGCCATACCTTTATATTCTTAGCTCTGTATTTAGTTCCTGTAATCTGAGTAAGCTCTTGAATTATCTCTTGGGCACTCATCCATGTATACATAGTTGCTGGCCCTTTCGCTTCAATCATATATAGTCGAACCATAAGCAAAGTAGGGGGAGTATTCCTACTCCCCCGTAACCCCCATTATTTTAAGTAGCCTGCTTGTTCACATCCTGGCTCATCCCAGAACCATGAGATATGTACCTTAGGAAACCTATCTACTAATTCATCATAGATGTATTGAGGTGGCCCCCAAGGTGTATCAAACGTGTAGACTATCTCCGTATCTGCAAACTCCTCAGTGACTCCTACATCACCACAATCCCATTTAACTCCCCAATTATTATTAGACCAATCATACCAATTGTTGTCATTGTACAATTCATCTAACCTATCAGATTCTTCTTGGGTTATGTATGGACAATAGTCCCTATTGTTTTTCTTTTTGTATTCCTCTTGTTCTTCCTCAGTTGCAATAGTTACTGGAGACTGTATCTCCTTAAGTTCTTTTGGCATAGGAAGGATAGCTTCAAAGCTAAAGGCTTGGACTCTACTCCATGGCCCATCCTTGTCAGTACCACTAAACTCTATAGAGACAGCTTCCTTAAACTCCCTCATAGTTTCTTCATCATCAGACCAGACTGTTACTCTGTTAGCGCACCAATTAGGCATTTACATTCTCCTCAAAGTTTACTGCTTTTAGTACCATTTGTTCACCAGCTAAAACCTCTGGTGCGGCATAGGGATTATCCTGTAGGTAGTATAAAGCCCTCTTGGTAGCATCTGCTAATGTTTGAGCATACCCTATAAAGCCTATACTATCCATGCCACCAACGGCCCTGGTAATCCCTGGTACACCATGCCAAAGGTGACGGTAGACTATACTACCATCCTTATCCTCACGGTGACAAACATATGACCAGTGTTCCTCTCTTGGCCCTTCATTATTCTCATACTTCTCTAGGTCTATTTCGCCTTGACAAACGTAACAATTAACCACTAAATTAATCCCCCTCTTAAACATTGTGTAGCTGAATCCATCCAGCCTATAAGTACATACCAGTTAACTTCAAATGGGAGAAAGAATGGGGCCATCTCCATCCTTTCTCCTACTGATATTTTACAATGATACCCTAGCATCTTCTTCATCCCCTAACAAATCAATATCCTCATACTCCAAATATTCATCATCAGGGTCACCACCGTTTTCTTCTATAAAGAGTCTAGCGATTTCTTCATTAGGAAACTCCATTACTGTACCATCATCTTCCAGTAAATAGAACCACCCATTCAATCCTACTACTCCTGAGTCTGGGTCAACTGCTGTTTTAACTGTCCACATTAGATTCTTTCTCCAATTCTAAATCAAAACTGTATTGAAATTCTTTTGATACCGTGGTATCTATACAACCGTCTAATAACTCATGGGCTTTCGCTTCAGCTAACTCATGTCCTACTTCTACCTCATCATCTTCTTCGCCAGTAGGCAAAGAGAAACTTATCTCTATAGGGAAATACATATGAGTTACTAATACTCCCCAAGTCTGGTTATATATATGGTTATTCTTCACCACCTTCTTATCACCTCTAAGTCCTGTTCTTACCTAAAGCCCACTCATCCATCTGTTGTAGTTCTACTCGTAGTTTACCGTTTAGTTCTCTCTGTTCTTCTGAGGCTTTTCTTAATAGGCCATTCTCTATTCTCAGTCTATTGTTTTCTTCTTGTAACTCCTTATTCAGTTTAAGAATATCCTCTAACAATTCAGTCATTAGTTCTCACCTATAGTATCAAACACGTTATTAATATCTATCTTGTATTCAACGGAACCGAACCAACCTAATTCGGGCCGTGTCCCGTTAAACATAGGGTTGTTCTGAGGGAGGAAATGTAGGAGTGTATCTTCATCTAATGTTTCTAACCAATCCAAGACTGGTTGTACATTCCGTTTAGTTACATCATTAATTATTTGAGAATACACCATGAGGATTAAATCGTCAAAATCCACATCTTCTTCATCGTCTAACCAATCGTATTGTTCGTTATCTGTAGACATCCTATGCTCCTATAGTATAGCAAGGGGAGCCACAATCCCCTTAGTTAATCAGGTTATCCGCTTCGTTTATAGCTTCGTCAATACGAGTTTCGTAATCTCCCATGTCGTTAATCTGTTGGATTAACTCCTCAAGTTCAGTCTGGATTTCTTCAAAGGCGTACTTAGCTTGGTTACACTCCTCAATCCGATTATCCAATTCATCAGCTTTGGAATCCATTTCACCCGTCATGTCGTTTACTTTGGATTGGACTTTGTTTGCTAGGTCTGCAAAAGAATCGTAAGTATACACTTGTTTCTCCTCGTCTAATATATTTGGTTGGCACATAGTATCTGGAAGTTTGTGGCTCCCCTGGTTGAACCAGTCTAGCATGGGTGGGAGAAGCCTGTCAACCCAGGCTCCCCCCGTTACTGTATGTATATTATGTTAGATGTATTTTATTTGGATTAGCTTCACACTCCTCTCTTGCTTTTACAATAAATGAATTGTCATGCCAATACTTATCCTTACGCCAAGTCTTAGGTGACACAAGTTTCAGAGCTTTAGTAAACTCCTTGCCATGTGGTCTACCGCCCTCTGCTTGGTAATGCTGTACTAAGTGAGCTACCTCATGTCTCACTACTCCCTTTGCTTCTGACTCATCGGCTAATATCCATTGTGCTATATGTACTTGACTTACTCCAACTGTGAATCCAGCAACTTGAGTTCTGAATCCTTTGATAGTATTATCTATACTTAGCTCAGGCATAAAGTTTTCATACATTTTGGTATTACGTTGCTTACCACATTCATTGATTACTTTTACTACAGAATCTTTATTCAAAACCTCTAGAAAGTATTTCTTAATCCCTTTACGGCTTATGGGTTTCATGGTTAATACCAATCAAGTACAGACTTGACTCGCTTACCGCAATTCATACAAGTGGTATATCGCCAATGATGCCCTAGAATAAAACAATTAAGTTTATTGATTAGATTCATAAATCTCCTTAGAATAGAATAGGGGGGAGTATGCCTCCCCCCATGATATGACAGGGTAGGTTGCTTAGGAGTTAAGGTCTATTTGTTTAAGACCTTTAGAAGTCTTAGCTTGAAGGTAGACTCGTACACTAGTGGCTGAGTCCATCTTGGAATTAAACTCACCATTAAGACGGGGGCCAGTAGCCTTACGGTCTACTCCGTAGCTATTGGTGTTAAGGTACTTGCGGAACTGAGCGTAGAAACGCTGTCCAGCCTTAGTATTGGGAATCCGCATCAGGAATGTATTCTGTTGTTTTTTGTTGTTCTTCAATTTACTTACCTCTTTACTTTATATATTCGACGTATACTAGAAATGCCAATGTTGCCCATACCCCTGTCATTATACCCAAGCTAGCAATTAGTGTCAACCATTGTACAGCCATTAACGACAACACTCCAATGCAGTCTTGAAAGCCCTTGCTTTTGTATTGGCCCTCTGTCCAAAGAGAGTCGTAGAGGAATCCTTATGTCCACGGCGATAATCCTCTGTTTCTACCACCGCTTGCCACATAGCCCAAGGCGTGTTAGCTAATCGAGGGTACTCATCGTTGAAAGCGTGGAAGCGTTCTAAAGCACCAGCCCGAATTTTTTCAACCCTCTCTACTCGCTTGTCATACTCATCCCTAAGATGCTTAGTATCATTGAGGATAGTTAACCAAGTATCCTTGGGTACATCATCTTCAGTAATACCGTTAGCCAGGGATAACCTACGAGGGGGGGAAGCCTTAGGATATGCAGAGTTAAGAATCTTATCCGCCTCACCATCTTCTAAATCAAATTCGGCAAGTTGGTTCATCTGAGCCACTACCGTGTCCTGGGAAGATAGCATGGAATTAAAGATTTGTGTATACCACTGAGTATCAGCCTTAATCATTTTGTTATGGGAAAGACTAACACTAACCTTAGCTTGGTTAAGGCCAGTGGTGAGAGTGTTCTGACATACAACCCTTACTGGAGTAAAGGCAATTGTCAAAGCACCTAAACCATCACGGTGGTCTGTAATTAAGTAATAGAGTTTATGGTGTTCTCCTGCTATAGCAGCTTCACCAGCATCCAAGGTAAGGAATACCTTTTCTCCATGCCCCAAAGCACCCAAAGTTTCTACTGGATATTTCTCGCTGATTGGGTCAAGGAAATTTGCTAAGTCACGCATTTGAATAGGAGTCCAATCCCCACCAACTACACTCAATATCCTATGTTGAGGGTCATCAGTGGTGGGTTCTCTTACAATAGCGTTGTGGTCTGTCGTTACTTGAGTACCATCAGGTAGGCTAATGTAAGTAGGTGCGGTATAGATTTCAAAGTCTACATCTACATACTTCATCGCCTCTGATACCGTCGCATCAGTATCCATTACTGTACCAATGCGATGCCATGCTGGTTGCCTTCTACCAAAGAATCGTTCACCAAATATGCTTGCTGGCATAACTGCCACTCCTTTCTTTTGCTTTGCTATTGAATCCCTTACGTGGTGTAAACCCCCTGGCCTTGATTGCCCTAGCTGGGCTGGCTGGAACTCAACGCTGAACCATCATAGCATCGGAGCAAAACCCCTGTCAACCCCACGCCTGGGCCGTGCCTAGCTGGGGTTATTAGGATATTCAAAAGAAGTGTTAGCTACGACTTCATGCAGACTCCCTACCATTTCTTTGGTTAAGGTATGAATCTCAGCAGTCGCATTGTCTAAACTGATAGTAAGTTTATGGATGTCTTGAGTGACTCGTAGTATACGGAAATTAAGAACCCCCAACCACACTGAAACAAGCACCAGGCCACCGAACAGGGCTAGTTCAGTCAGCCCCATTCAATGTACCTGTTTCGCGGTTGAGTTCTTTTAAGTAAGTAACTAAATCTGTGAATGGGTTAGCTACCAAAGGAGGGTAAGTATCGTAGTTATCTACATCTAATTGTAGAATATCGGGCTTCATCTTATAGACTTCTACTAATGCTTGTACAGCATCATTGATAAAGTCTTGCATTGGAATCTTCCCAATAGCATTAAGAGCTACCTCTTGTAGTACTTCATCTGTAGGTAGTGGAACTTGTTGGGGTTCCTCATACTCATCTACCTCAAAGAGTCCTACTTGCACTGGTTCCTGTACTGGTTCTTGCATAATATCCCCCTAACTTTTATCTGGTTGTTTTACTTCTTCTACTGTTGAAAGTAGTTTATCTATTTGTTTATCCCTATTGTAATTTTCAGCATAGAGAGCTAAGTATAATTTGCGTTTAAGATTATATCCTACTTGCTCCCCCCCAACCTTAACATAACTATGGCATACTTCCCTAAGCATATAAATGTCTGTTGTGTTTAAGTGTACTACTGTCCCTTGAATAAGTTCTTCAGGGTCAGTAACTTTCAGTACAGCTATAGCTAGTTTATCTATTAAGGAAACAGGGGCTGGTAAATATGCAGACGGTAACATTGCCCTCATGGTAGTAACAGCTTCACTTATGCCATCCTTCTCAATCATCATTGTAAGACTATCGTCTAAGAATAATACTTCCTTACAAGTCATGTAGATTGGATGTAGGGCTTCCTCTAAATCTTCTTCTTCCCAAAACCCTTCCCATTCTTCATGGGCATCCATCTCCTCCATATTAAACCCCCTTACGTATCAAGGAATCGGTCATATTCATCCGCCTTTTCTTGCCGTTGCTCCCTAATATCATTTTTAGTTTTACGTTTCTTTTCAGTAGAAACATTAGAATCATAAAATTTACGTTGTTGTTTTTGGTTCCGTCTATTCTGTATTTTGCTATCTCTATTCTTCCAATTGCCCATTATCCATCCATCCTTTTATCAAGTCTAAGTTTGTCTCTGTTCTCTTGTGCTAGTTTCTGCAACCTTTCAATTCGACATTTGTCACAAGTACAAGTATCTTCATGTGCTAGTGCTTGTTCTCTATGTTCAGGTTTCTCATCTATTTTATTGAAGAAGATTATATCCTCTCCTAGTAATTCATTAAACTTCTTTCTGTTGTTTGGCAAACCACGCCTCCTTTAATTTAGCATCGCTTTGTGCTGTAGTAAAAGTATCGAGTTGTTCTTTCAACCCTAATATATTATACTCTAAAACTTGAATTAGTTCAATAATTTCTGCGACTTGCGTATTGAAATTCGCTATGTGTTTCAAGTATTCTTCATTACGAGATACTAAGTATTGCATTACCATTATTTATATCCTACCCAATCGTCCCCACACCATTCTTTATGGGTACAATTATCTAAATTAAGTGGGCCTTCTATCCATCCAAAGCCTTGAGCAAAAATAGATATAAGGCATACCGCCAGGAAAAACGCCACGGGGTTTGTAATTAACATTCGCCACCTCAAAAATTTAATTTGAAAATAGCATATCATAAACAAAATAAACTCGTCAACCCTAGTATAATACTATATACAGGTATTTATTGTTGAGGTGGTATATGGTTATTAGGAAAGCAGGGCGTATGCCCCCCATTTCTAAACAAGAAGTTGTGGACTATCTAGATAAAACTAGAGATATAGAAGATTATACCAGCAATAAAGTCCCTATGCAATCTGATAAATTAAAGATTAGATTAATTAATGAAGGCTATTTAGAAACTAAATGTGATATTTGTGGCATCACTCGATGGTTAGATGGGGAAGTCCCTTTACAACTAGACCATAAGAATGGTAATAAAGAAGATAACAGTCTCAGAAATCTCCGCTTACTTTGCCCTAATTGTCATGCTTTAACCCCCCAATACAGGTTAAAGAATGAATTCAAAGGAGAAACCTATTCTAATAGAGACAACCCAGACGGAAACAGAGCATAATCATTTAATTATACGACTACGTTGTGAGTCTTGTCAACACCAATTCTCCATAGACTTAGGCATTTCCTTAGGGCACACGAAATATTTGTGGGCCAAACTTATGCGGGAAATTATGAGCCATGCCTATAAACACACTCTAGATTAAATGATAATAAATCCGTCTGTCATCTTATATGTTTCAGTTCTAGACTTACTCTGATTAGCCTTAACCCATCTATCACTTTGAGGTTCGTATAGTTCCGCTGGAGCATCGGTAAAGGCTACAAGGTTATAGGCGTGGCCCCCATCGTAATCAATTACAAGGGCTACAGTATTTATTCCTATCTTCCTATCGCAACGGGCTTTGAAACTAAAAGCAAAATTATCGCAGTCATATTGTTCTGTAATATATCTCTTACCATTTGTCCAATCCCATTTAATCCAATCTTCAAATTCCTTCTTACTACACGCCCAATACTTAGAATCTAGATTCAGCTTTCTCATTCCTGTATTAAGGAATCCAGCATCCTTCAATTGATTGTACAACCATACATTATCCTTGGCTTCCCGTGTAGTCATAACAGGAGGGTCTACATAATCCCTTCCAAATCGTTCCACTGCTTCTAATAATTTACCCATTATATTCCTCCCTACTCTTTAAAAAATAATGAAATATCTGCAAGGTATTCCAATTCATCGCCCAAGTTAGCCAGTTCCTTACTAGCTGACATACGTCCATGCATACGAAGCCAATTAGAAATCCGTCTCATAGTAAGGCTTTGCTGTTCCTTACACATATTTCTTAATTGATGAACGTCTACGATAGATGCTTCCAAACCTTCCACAGTATCAAAGATTGTTTCCAGGTCACGTTCCATTATAGCACCTCATTTTTATCAAGTCTAATTTAGAATATCCCAAATTTAGCTGCCATTACCTCACTCTCTAATATATACCCCTCTAAACCCGCACCTGAAAACTTTGTGCGTAATAAACATTTTAAACAAACCCTACCATGTTTATTCCAATCTTTTAAACACTCTGGTCTATGTGTTGGAAAGATTAATAAGCGTTGACATATATAACATTCTAATACCAGGCCACCCATAGAAGTTTCATTGTCTTCAAACATTACTGCTTAGATTTAAAAATAGATTCAATTTTTTCCTTCACCAGTATTGGTATTGATGCTACACACCCTATCCCAATCAGAATTAAATATATAGCAATAATTGTAAAAAAGGGTACCCCAAATTTCCAACCAGTTTTGTTCGGTTCATACCCTAACTCTTGATAGAACATTACTTCTCCTTCTTTCCTCCGAAAGCTTCTCCCGCTGTTAATAAAGCACCAAACGATAGGTGGAATAGCCCACCCCCTTTCAATGTGAAAGGTTCATGTTGGGATACAAGCTTCTTTAAATATTCCATTTGAACAAGAGGGTCTTCAATTTCTTGTAGATGCCCCATGTAATCAGCTAAGTCTAATCCCATTCTGGCAACTCCATAATATATGGGCACTATCATAAAATCGTAGATGCAAATTATTAGATAAACAATTAAAGCTGTCCAACGCCATTTCATTAATTGGTTCCCTTCACCTCATTTGATATATTCATATTAGTAGTAGTATGACTCCTATAGCTACTACCACATCAGCAGTAGCAGCAATATACATTCCGATTACCATAATCTTCTCAGCCCTCGTCATTTCCTCATACCTCTTAATGTAATGGACAAACCCGAATAAATGTACCCACTGAACCATTCTCAACGAGAGGGAGTATGCTTCCCCCAACGGCTATCGCTATTGCTAACCCTAAAGTACTTAAAGTAAATATTTTTAACAAGACTTATTAACCATAAAACTGAGCAGTTTCACCGATAATTTCCGTCTCCCGTGTCTTCGCCTCATATAATGTAATAGGCGTTGCTTGTACGTTCCCCGTCTTATTAAACCAATTAGTTACTGCTTCGACAAGTGAACTTCCATCTGAACTATAATATGTTTTATCTACAGGATTAACAGCATGTACGTCCCACCGTGTATGGGTACTTCCCTTCTCTTGCGAGGATTTAAAGTGTACATTCCATGAGGTTGACATTATTTCAATCATAGCCATCCTATCTAGATTCGTTACAATATAATTCATTAAGCCTTTCCTATCTTCAACCCATACGAATTAATTAGAACTATGGCCTCATCCATCTCTGCTTCTAACTCATTGATATAACTTTGAAGCCCTTCAGTTTTCTCCACTTCCTGCTGTTCTAAAGCCAATTGTAAGGCTTCAATAGTTCTATTAGATTCATCTAATACCCCAGTCAAAACTTTTACGTGGGCTTCAGATGCTGTTAACTTATCTTGTAATGTCGCAGCCTTCTTCATCCACAAATTGGCTTGTTCAGTAAAATTCTGTATTTGTTTTTTTGCACCTAATAATGCGTGTTGAGCTTCAGACAATTCACTTTTTAATTTACGTGTTTCATCAGGTTTAATCAGCAGTTCCTGTTTTCGTGGTTTCTTTTCCTTAAACAGAAGGGCCATCAGATTTTGTAATTGCTGTAACATAATAGTTTCTCCTATCTCTAGTATCTAATCCTCATTAGGGTCACGATACCTGACTTCCGCATTAAATTTTATGCCCAAATAATTTTGGGCTTCGTTCAAAGACTCAAAAATTTCATGAGCAGCATGAATATATTCTTTCTTCTGAATAGATACTAAAACATGTGTTGGTGGGTATTTATGCACATAGATATTTTCATTAGGTAATGTACATACCCAACATGCTGCTCGTTGATTCCATCTAAATGTTAAATACGTCATACTCATCTTTCCTTCGCTGAAGCACCCCCCAATAATGATTATTTCTATGTAATCGGTTGGGGGGCACCCAGAGACAAAGACCACCTCCTTTTAGTCGGGAATTACAAGGTCATCCAAAAACTTTATTACAGCTTTATCAAATTCCTTGACTTCCTTTAAAAGAGCGTCTTTAGTCTTCTTATCTGCTTTCTGACTTTTAGCTATCTTTGTAACTGCTATTCCAATATCCAAAGCTTCAGTTGCTATGGACTTGGCATTAGCTTTAACACTTTTATTCAAAGTGAAAAACGCAATAGCTAGATTAACTGCCTTAACTAACATTAGTTTTGCCTCCTGATATCAATGTAGTTTTGGTTTCACCTTTAACCAAACCCAATTCCAGGGCTGTTTTCATATGACTTTTAACTACATCTGTTCCACACTTAGGACAACACACCATATGGCTTTTCCATTGCCATCCACAAGCACCACATTCAAATTCTAAAATACCCATTATTCTCCTCCTTGCCAATTCATATTTGGTTCCTCATCTGGCCCAGTCTCCCATAAAGTATCTATCTCCTTTACAGAGTTCGCTACGTAATACCCTAACATATAAGCAGCTTGTGCTAATGTTTTTGAATCTGAAGCGGGGTCTAGTTGACAAGCATGATATAGCAAGTACAACGCCCCATTAATCCCAGGAGCCTGCAACAATTCTTGGTGACGCGATTCTATTTGTACATTGGTTTTGTCTCCCAACGCAGTTTTTAATAGACTGGCCCCAAGATATAGTTCTGTATCTGATTGCTTCATAAAATATATTTCTTTATAAAATTTAGTTTGAATATGCCTGCCACACACAGACTAAAAATTATACCCCCTACTATTATAATTCCAATATTTATATCTGTATAGCGTCCTGCTATCACCAGTGCCATATCTTCAAAGAAATGAAGAGTTCCTATTAAAGCTGAGGCTATTCCAAACTTTGCAGCCCCATGCGAATGAAATAACCCCATTAATTTTCCTCCTTATATTGTACTAAATATTTCCAGCTAATTGGAAATAGTATAGCACAAACTTCATCTATTTGTCTAGCTATTTCTTGCGCTTCTTCTTGAGCATCTGGAGACATACGTAACTTACATACTCTAGCAAAAGCAGCTAAGGTTGGCAATCCCACTCCTCATCTTCTTGGTGACATTTTTCACAATCACATTTCATGCAATCACATTCTTTTTTTTCTCCAAACACCGCTTGGTCACACGTACATTCTTCACAAGAACAATCTGGGTCATTGGGCCACAATCGAATCACCATAATATCCTCCTATTCTTTTTCCAAAATTTTCATGCTCAAGGCACCAATCAATGTTATACACCCTGTAGCAATCTCTGTCAAGTCCCAGTACATAGCAAAAAAAGTAATACTCCCTAGCAACCCAATGCTAAGGAGTATTTGAGGTCTAATCATCATAATTTATAAGTACCTGTAATAATCAATTTTAATGTTGTCTGGTGTTTTTTTATTGTTTCTTAGATATTCATGATACTCTTCTGTATATCTTTTATTTGTACAACATAGCTTTGTTATACCACCTATAAATAGAACCCCACATATGCAAACAACCGCTTCAAGCATTATCCACCCCCTATATATATATTTTATTTCTAATATATTATACTCCCATTATATTAGAAAGTCAAATACTTTTAGGGGGAATATATAGTATTTAATAATAGAGGGTTATTTCTTTGTACCTTTTATGCTATAGTATACAGGCTTTCCTGTGTTTCCCATTGTACCTGTTTGCCTCTGGAAGTTTTCTTGGCTCTCTTTCCCAGACTGCCCAAACCCAGTCGAAGTTCCATCACCCACTAAACCTTGTACAGGAGGTGTTGAAGGAGCTTGTGGTTGCGAATCAGTTGATTGGTCTTGATACGGGTTACTCTGAGCATCCTGTGCATCCTGTGCATTCTGTTGATTTAAATCAGCGTCCCACTCAGCACGTCGTTTCTGGTCTGCTATATAATCTTGTTTACCCGTACCGAAACGTCTGTTAAACTTACCAGCTACGTCCCCCGCAAACATTTGAGCAGACCAGTTAGCGGTTTGGGTTGAGGGGTCAGAGTCAGGCCTTCTAGATTCCATCTCAGTAGCAGAAGGAAGATTAGAATTAGCAGCTGTATTCGCCCCTACACCTCTAGGTGCCTGGGGCTTAGGAAAAGAAGACGTAGTAGCATTCTCAATATTACGCATAGCATTCTTCCTTGACATACCAACCTTAGAAGGGGAAAGGTCACTATCCTTCATGAGTTTTAACAAGGATTCTTCTATATCACTTTGAGGTTTCTTATCAACGTGTTCTTTCCACCACGCTTCCATCTGTGCTTGCCCTTCGGGGCCTTCTGCAAATTTCCACCCTTTCAGAGGCTCACTTGTTTCCACTTCTGGATTAGAAGTGTCTATTATATCTGCTCCAAGACTTTCCATCGGGGGAGATTGAATATCATCGTCTTGCCCATGTTCTTGGGGAGCCATACGTCGATTAATTTGACGTTGCCTATAAATGTCTTTAGCATCTTCTTCACTTGGCTCTTCTTTCATTAGCTTTACAAGAGCCTTTTCAACAGAATTACGTACCTTTACTGGTAAGTCTTCAGGGACAGTATGCGGTTCTGCATTGAATGAAGTATACGATAGTTCAGGAGCAACACGCTTAGAACCCTCTGGGCCAGTTGTATCACCTTGCCGTAGTTGCTGTAGACGCTTTATAGATAATCTGTCAGTAGCCCTCTGGGGCCTCTCTTCTGGATGTTCCATTACCTTTAAAACATTCTGTTCAAATTCCTTTTCAAACATTTCTTCATCAGTCTCAGGCTGCGTAGCTTTGTTTGCTGCCATGGCTTTCAGCCTGTCTACTATTTGTGCAAACTGTTTAGCTCGTTTAGACCCCTCAGGTTTTGGCCCCTCGCCTGCTTGCCACGGCGCATGAGGATTCTCATCAGCCTTTTTAAACATCTTGTCATTCGTACCAACTTCAGACTTAGGGCGTTCGGAATCTCCATCGGCTACCAATGCTTGGGAATCTTCATTCTCTTTAGGGATATTTTCCTCATCCATTGCATTTAGTTGTTGTTCATCCCCACCCTTCATTAGTTTAAGAAGAGAGTTTTCTATATTCTTCTCTTCTGGCGGAGGCGCAAAAGCTTTATCTTGACAATCTTGGCACATGCCTGAAATGCCATACTCCTTCCTACTAAGGTCATCTGTAAATTTATCAGCAGGCTTATCACAAGTCATGCATTGATTCGCTGCTATTTGTTGCTCACGGGACTTGCCTGTTTGCCTACTTATGGCTAGGTCAATCTGAGGAGCTTTAGAACTAGGTTCTATTGGTTTGGGAATTTCATATTCATCTTTATCTGCTTTCATTAGCTTTAGAAGAGCTTTTTCAATATTATTTTGTATATTTGGCTCAGCCAATTCTGGCCCTCTATGCTGTACCACATGCATCGGCCCACGTTCAGTTTCTAATGTCTCTATATCATCCGCAGCATCCTCTGGGGTTGCTTGTCTATACTCTACCGTAAAGGGGGCTTTATATTCTTCAGTCCCTCTTAAACGATGTATTTGTTCTTTTGAACCACCTTCTTCAATAGTTTCCTTCATTAGCTTTAGAAGAGCTTTTTCAACAGAACTTTCCTTTGGCGGGGGTGGTTCGGTTCTATTAGTTAGACTTTCTCTAGTAGCTGGAAAAACATGTCTGGCTACTCGTCCCGCCACCTCTGCCATTCGTGCTGCTGCGCCAGGGGGTATACCATGTTCCTCTTGAGTGGCACTAGCCATTTCCCCTGGTTGCCTATCCGTTCCCCATTTCCATCCAATTTTTGCGTCTCTTCCCAGTCTCTTTGCTTCACGGCTTACGTCTTTAGGGAATCTAGCGAAGTCTTCTCCCACATTTCTTAAACCTTTTCCTGCCCGATATCCTTGACGGTATTGAGGATACTGTTCTTCTCCTCTACCAGTAAAGGGTATTAAAGTATGTTGTTCACTATACGGGCGGTCTACAATCTCCCCCGTTACATCATGTTCTTCCGTAGGCTTCCACTCATGAGTACCACGGGTTCTTCCTGCCTTATAGGGAGATTCTTTTTCACCACGCAAACCCCCTACGATGCCCCTACCAATAGCCCGTGCATCAACCTTCTCAATGGTAGGGTCTGCTTTCATTAGCTTTAGGAGGGCTTTTTCAACAGAAGAATCATTTAACAAAGCTCGATTTTTAGGGTCATCCGCAAATGCTGGATGATACCTTGAGCCTTTAAGGGCTTGCCTCTGGTCTGCCATCCATTGTTCCATGCGAGATGTAAACAGCTCACTTTCTTGAGGAGTTAGTTTTACTCTACCTGAATTAACCGCTGCCAACATATCCTTCATCGCGTCCTGTTTATCATTATGGGCAAAAATATCAAACGGTTCATCTCTCACAGTAAATGGTGTGATTTGTGGAACTTTTTCGCCAGGTTTGTCTTCACCTCCCGCCTGCACAGCAGACATATTCGCTGCTGATTGTTGAGGATTCTCTATAGATGAAGGGGGTAGGCCCTTACCTCGTTCAGCCAGAATTTTCCTATCTGCATCACGGGCCATAGTATGTGTATACTCAGGGCCAGGAACTTCTGGCATGTTTTCCTTCATCAGCTTCAGAAGAGAGTTTTCAATGCTGCCTTCTTTCTCCTTTGATGGTCTGCCCCTCCGTTTCAATGGAACTGGCATTCCTAAGGCACGGGCTGCTCTGATTTGTTTACTCCTCTTAGCTGCTGCTGCCTTTTCTTCTGGAGTACGGATACGGTTACGATAATATTCCTGTTGTCTTAATTTGCGTTCTTCGGGTGTGTATATAGATTTCCTACCTCTGGTTATGGGTGGAAGACCTTGTGCTTCTCGTTCTGCTCTTTTCTCTTCCCTTTGTCTCCTCAAACGAGCATTTCTTGCTGCTCTATACTCTGGGGTGGTGTTTCGTTCCCTCGCACGGGCTTTATCTGCCTCATGTTGTTCAGGAGAACGGGTATCTCTATACTTCTGTGAATGCTTCTTACTATATTCATTAAATGCTACTCTACGTGCTTCCTTTTCTTCAGGCGATAGAATTTTAGCTGGTCTACCACGCGTTGCCCTTCCATAAGATGAATGAGGAAAATCGCTGAAAGATGCATCGGTTGGTTTAGGAGCCTCTTCGTCGTATAAAGCAGCTAATTCATCATCAGTACCTACTCTAGTCATTTCTCTTGGAAAAGGTCTAGATGTGTCAATACCAAGAGCTTCTGCCCGTTCTTCCGCTGACAGTTCCCTTGAAGAATAGTTAGGGTTAGGCCACGGGTCAGGCCCAGGCTTGGTATAGCCCCCAGAAGCCCTAGCGGTATGGGGAGTAGATACATGAGGCGTGATTAATGCCCTATTTCGTTCAGCCCGTGTGGGTTGCATTCGCCCCGTTTCACCCCTAACAAATTCAGGCTTCTCAGTTTCTCCACGTATTCTGCCTGTAGTCATGGGCATGGGTCTAGATAATCCTGTGGTTTCTGGCTCCGCTCTTCTACGAAATGGTGGTTGCGCCTCAGGTTTATTGTAGCCAAGTTCCTCTAAAGTTTCTTCTTCATCCTCAGATTCTTTAAAAAAGTCTAGAGTTGATTTCCAATGTAAGTTATTCTCAATTGGTTTCCCATATTCTGGCATATATTATCTCCTAGTCCCAGCTAATCCAAAAGCCTTAGCAAATATTTTATGGACAGGTACAGAGTTCTCTATAGCATACTTAATCGGTTCTCTGTTTTGTGCCCAGGCAGGCTTCCTAGCTTCCCCTCTAGGTCTAGGCTGTCGGCCTCGTCCAAAGTCCCGTGGCCCTCTAACAGGGCCTTGTGCCCTTTCTTGCTCCATCTGTTGTTCTTCGGCAGAAGATTCCTCCTCTCCCCCAGCTAGCCCACTCATGGCAGGGCCATCCTGCTTTAGACGTTTTAATTCAATGCTTCTACCAAATTCATGGGAATCACTCAGACGATTTAATACGGCATCATAAGCTTCTGCCCCCGCTCCTCCATGTCTTCCATGATGTACTTGCATATTACGGTCTAGATGTTGTCGCATGGCAGCGAAACTTATAGGTTTATTCCAATCATCGTTCCCCATGTTTATGCTATGATGTTGAACAAACCTATCTCCATCTTCAGTTTGACCCAAATGATGTATAACAGACATCCAATCCTTGGGAGACAAGTTCCCACCCTCATTGATGTGGTCTAAGCGTTCTTGTACATGACCATGTTTCTGGTCAGCATTCATACCTTGATGGGCTGTGGGAGAATAACGTACATCTTTCCCTACTCCCTCAGTAACACCCATGCGTCTTTGTTGTTGTGCGTTACGTCCATATCGAGGTATACGGTCTACGCCCTCACCAGCAAGTTCTTGGCCCCTTCCTACATTTTCATCTAACCAGCCCCGTAGTCTAGCTCCAGCACCCCTACCACGCATACCAGCTACGTCTGCTCGTCTTCTAGTAGCCCCCATTTCATCGGGCATATACCTTCTGGATTGCCCAACACGCCTTGCATCATCTGGGTCTTCCATAAAGCCCCGTCCAAAGCCTGCTGCTGCCCTCTGCCCACGTCCTAGCCACTGTCGGGCCATACGGCCCATCTGTCCACCACGTTCACGGGAACCAGCACCTAGACGATTATCGGTTTCCCCTAAGGTAGATGCAGGATGGTCAGATACAGGTAGGTCAGGTCTAACGTCTTCACGGGGATTCATGAACCCACGGAATGCTCCTCTAGCACCTTCGACTGCTCGTCGGGCACCACGGCCCACGGCACGGCCTTCTGGGAACCTTTCGGAATCAGTTCTAGTAGGAGCCTCATCCATAAAGCCCCTTCTAGCTCCTCTGAGTTGTTGCCTAGTTTCCCGTCCAAAGCCTTTTAATCCCTGTCGGAATCTCTCACCAAGGGAACGGTTAGCAGCACCCTCTCTACGTCTTCTAGATTGGACTCCTGAAACAATATCGTCAGAAAATCTTTCTTTCTGCCCACTTCGTGCTTCTCTAGCTTCCCTAGCTATATCTTCTCTACGTTGCGATGCCTCATCGCCTCCCCTTCGATAACGTATTCCTGGCCCTTGTTCAGGTTGTCTACGCCCTTGGTCTTCTACAGAAGTTCTAGATTGTCGGCCTCTGGCAGCGGGGTCAAATTCCCCTTCGTCAGTTACTATGCCACCAAACCCTCGTAAAGCCCTTCTTCGGTCTGATATTTTCTTTTGCGCTGCTGCTGCTTCTCGTTCTGGAACCTGTCTTGTCACTCTCTCAGAACGCTCCCTTGCCCTGGCAAGTCCTGGCCCACCTGTTCGTAGATTCTCCGCATGTTCTGCATCAGCCCTTTCTTGCGCTGCCACACCTTGAGGTGTTTTGCCAGGTAATGGGGCTTTATCTGATGAAGAAGCTGCTGTAGACTGTGCCCCAGACGGATACCACGGCGATGTTGGCCCTTTAGTAGGGAGAGGGGGCGGATTATAATAATCTCCACCTACGCCAAATAAATCGGCTTGTCCCGCCTGTCTATCACTTACATTCTTTGCACCCTGGTCAGTTTGTACTGCCTCACTACCAGCAGGCTTTTGTAGTCTATATTGTCCTGGGACTGTTGACTGCCCAGGCTCTGAGACTCCCATACCTGGCCCAGTTTCAGACCAAGGCTTTCCTCCTCGTCCTTGAGGTAATGGTTCTAAGCCCTGCCCTTCTATTTTACCTATCCGTTTTGTAGCTTTTTGTATAATCTCTTCAAAGATATCAACGGACTTTTTCAAATCATCGTCATTATCTAATCTTTCGCCCAAGTTTTCCCCTGCTTCATTCACAACCCACGGAGGTCTGACATTAATGGGAACCCCATCGTCATTCGTTTCCGTTTCAGATACAGGGATATAACGCATCGTTCTCATATCAACTTCAGAAGGGAAGCCGTAACGTTGTAGAAGGCGGTGGTGTTCGGCTTCCCTCCCTGCAAAATTATTAAGAGTGGTGAACGACTTGCCACTCTTTAATGGGTCTTCTTCTTTAGATAACCAATTAAAGAACGAATCTGCAAAGTTTATTTTTCCAGTATCTTCAGACCTCATAATTACAATTTTCCTCTTAATAGAAATGGGTTGTGGGCTATCTTCTTCACAAGCCTCAAAAAGTCTGCAATAATCCCCAGGTAAAATATCTCCAACTACAACATCGCATGTTTTGCGTTCTGCATTAAAATACTTACAATGCCCACAGTTAATCCCCATTTGCGTTTCGGGGGCTGTAGCATCTCTATATCCACATTGGTCTTTATCTACTTTCCCTGTCTGAGGTAATTCAGCCTTTAGAAGTTCAAAACTAGCACCTTGATTCACACCCTTTTCACAAATAGTAACTTCAGCTAATTCCATTTCGTCTACTTGCATATAAGGTGTTTGGCCTTTCATCATGTTTTGAACTTTGGTGGCACTACCAGCAATTGAATAGCTCTTCAACAGGCCAGTATTAATCTGGTCTGCTACTTTTTTAGCAATTGCTGTATCATCACGTAGCTCACATATAAAGAATAATCCCTGGTCACCTACCCCAGATTTAAAGATTTGCCCACCTTTGGATATATAAGCGGGTAACGCCCAGCCTACCTGAACGTCTGAATGTAATACCATGACGTTACGAGTACGTTGGTTATCCATAAACTTTTGGAAAGCTTTACCCAATGCTTGAGTAGTAATCAAATGGCCTTCCCTGTCAATCATTTCAACGGATGCAGGGCCACCAATAACTAGGGGGTCAACCATGTCCATCTTTTGAATTCCTACCGCAGCTTGTTGATACGTAGGACTATCTGGAAAGGCTCTATGCAATGTGAGGATTTCTGCTTTAGAAGCATTCCCCGCATCGAAACTATTTTTATATTCAGTTAAAGCATCCTGAATATCATTCATTGTGGTTTTACCAGTTTGCCCCTTCTCTAACCAAAAAATAGATTCGGGGTTATGGGCTACTTCTGATGTAGTAAAATATTTTGACATTATCCTCCATGTACTCCCCAGATAACTCCATAAACCTGAGTGGTTGCTCCAGAAGCAATGGCAGATATCTTAACCCGTGCATCTATGGGCCAACTGGTTTCTATGGTTTCGCCTGCTTTCAAGAGAATTCCTGTTGAAGAAGAACCCGCAGCCGTTGCATCTATATCTATGGCTATATTAGCGGTTTGGCTCCCATGTCCATTTTTTAGTTTAAACCCCCTCACCGCAGAGATTCCAGGCCTACGTTTAGATTCAGATAAATTAGCCGTGCCCGTCCATTCGTAGTTAATACCTTGGGCACCATCAACATAGTCACTTAGATTCCCATCTCTACGTTGCTCCACCATGATTTTATCTACATACATGTCAATATTATGTTGCGCCACGGAAACAACAGCTATTCTATATTCTGCTGCTACCCGCTCCACAAGTTCATATTTGACTGATATTCTAGCAAAAGAAGTCGTTAAGCTATGAGTAGCACTGGCAGCTAACTCAACACCATCACTATCTTGAATTGCTATTTTTACATCGCCCGATGCTGAAGCCCCTCTAACTTCACATTGAGCTACAATTGAGGTTCCTTCTGTATGTCCCGCAAAGGTATGCGCCCAATAAAACCCCTCTCCCGCAGCACTATTAGCTGGGTTAACAAGAAGGGAATTGCTACCTGTGGCAGCTTGGGCACTACTTTGAGAAATTGCGGAACCTGAAGCAGTAAACTCGCTAATAGTAGCGTGTTCAATAGAGGGGTTTTTAACGAGGTTGACAGCTGGCTCTCCCCGTGATACAGTCAATAAATCAACTGCTGTTGTACCAACGTTAGTGTCAATAGGAACATACTTATTCCAAACATGTACACTTGTTCTAGTACTAGGGTCTATTTCCCATTCAGGCCAGTTCTCAGGAAAATGTTCTGAAGTTGGCATATAAGTCTCCTAATCAGGTGAGAACCAGTTCATTATACCAATGAGGCTACCCAGCACTATTGCTGAATGAACGCATATAACGCCCACTACGAACAAGGCTGTTTTAGCCCCATACATACGAGTTCTCCAATGTTTTATTTCATCGAGTTCATCATTAAGTTTCTCTAAACTATTACAAATCGTTGCATTTAATTGGGTTTGCCCTTCAATATACCTATCTAATCGCTCTGTATAAACTGCTAAGTTAACCTCTATAGAGGCATCGTTCAATACAGGCATAAGGCATATTATCTACCGTATGCTAGGACACGGACATAAACAGCGGATACATCGGTTGTGTTAGCAACTTCGTCCAATATTGCCCCGTCTGCACCAGCTTCGTACAAAGCTATTTTCTCATTTGCATAGTCATACTGAGCTACGTAACCACTTTTTTCCATTGATACAAGAACCATATGGACTGATTCCAAGCCCAATTGCGTAGCCGTAAGGGATTCACCATTAGTAGCATAACTATCATCAAACTGAACCCTTTTAATAACATATTTATTATTGCCAGGAACGCCTGTCATATCTGAAGCATTGCCTGGAACTGTAACGGTAAGTGCCATAGTTTATCCTCCTTAAATAGAACAAGAAGAGAGGGTAGGGGTATCTTTCAACCCCCACCCCCTCAGTAAATTACGCGGATAGGTCACAAATCTTAGATTGTACAAAGAAGTTCTTGCAGCGCAACTCACCAAGAGTGTACAGCAAGCCCCTGACAACCAAGCTGTTAGCAGCGAAGTAGTCACGGTTCTCAATGTATTGGGTAGGTTGGGCAATAGACATCTCAAGGAAGTCAGTGTCCAGTACGTAAACGTTACTACCCAAGACTGCGCCAGCAGCTGAAACTGACTTTGGCACATCGGCATCAGGTAGGATGGGGATACCCATATAGGTAGCCAAAACCAATCCAGTGCGAGTACCAGGGAATGTTCGCTCAGAGCCAACACCAACCTGATATTCTTCCTGACCCATATAACGTTGCTGTGAATTCAGCAAACGTTCCAGTTTGAAATACTGGTCATGGCCCATGAGGATGAGTTTTGGCTCACCACCATTTTCCCGAATCTTCTGGATACAAGTATCAATCAGATTAAGGGAGAGGTCACGGGCTACGCCAGCGTTATGGCTGACGTGAGCAGCAGCATTCCAACCACCAGCGGTACGAGCAGCCAACGTAAGGTCAAAGGCCCTAGCGTTAGCAGCCAGTCCACCAGAAGCAGCCCCGTCCTCAGCTACGATATCATCCAGACTGGTGAAACCAGCGCGGGAATAGACGTAAGCCAAGTCACCAGAAGCCCATGCAGGGCTAGAGGTGTCAACCGTTACAGTGCCAGAACTGTGGGCGGTAGCCGAAGCACCACCAACTGTGACACCAGAGGTTAGGTCATGGGCACTTCCTGAACCATCGTAACGAGCAATCTCGTCACCCAGGTGGAAGTTGTTAGCAATGGCAGCACTACCGAAAACAGCAGTTGTACCACTACCACCAGTAGCCCTAGCAGCAGCCAAGGACAACAGTTCAAAGTTGACCTCTTTCATGTGGTCTAGCTGGGCGTTTTCATTTTCCAACGCCAGCACGTCACCAACACCACCTTCTAGTTGGGCGGTGAAGACTGACTTGACCGATGCACCGAAGGTTGTAGCAACGATTCGGGGCAAGCTGGAAACCGTCTGGATAGCAGAAATATCTACTGTCGGGAGGTTACCAGTTTCTAGAATAGGCATACTGCGGTTAGAGCCACGGTCAGACCGAATCCTCCAACCAGCTGTGTTACCCCACACTGTACGTGGGATAGCATTAAAAAATCTTGTTTGGTTGTTCAAAGCCTGCCAAACCTTCCGTCCATACGTGGTATTAAAAATACCAGTAGCGGTATCAACCGTAAACGGGGTTCCGACTCCAGCACCAGCTTTCTTCATGAAGCCTGCGCCGAATACACTCTGATACAACCCTCGTTGTGACTGAGCGATATACTCAGCAAGGGATGGATTAGACATATTGTATCTCCTTAATCTCTGTGTTTAAATTATCCTAGTAGTTCCCGTGGAACGCCGTCCGTATCACCATTTTCAATGGTTTCCTGCAACCGACGCAAATCCTGATAGGACAATTGCATCATTTGGTCAACAGTATCTGTGCCAGAAGCTTCCTTCTGGATTAGAGCGGTACCATCAGTTCCCATGCTATCCTCATAGCGAATCATGGTGGGGCGGGTGAGCGAAGTTTCTTCACGGAAGCCCATCTTTCGGAGACGGCCCTCAGTTTCCTGTTGAACGGCTTTCTGCATATCAAGCGAACCACTCAACGCATTCTTCAACTCATTAATCTGCTTCTGCATATTCTCTATTGCTGGAAATCCTTCAGCGTTCTCGACGGCATATCGTGCCAGGCCAATCCCTTCTTCATCTTCCTCTTCTTCGCCTTCCCCTCTCTGCTCTTCGTCATCCTCTTCGTCCATATCCTCATCGCCATTAAACTCTTCTTTCAACAAATCAAGCTGCTTTTGCATAGCCTGAATAGTTGCTTGTTGGTCTGTCAACTTATTTACGACAGTAACGGCCTTTTCAGAATCGTCATTGCCCTTAGCCATAGAAGCAGCTTTGCGTTCTTTTGCAGAGCCTTCCTTGTCCAAGTCAGGCATACCCTGGTCAGCTTTAATCAAACCGTAAACTTCACCAGCAACGGCCTTAATGATTTCCTGCTTCTCAATTGCATCCTGTTCGTCTTCAGCCAACTCCATATCATACTCTTCCTGTTTACTTATACGGGAGTCCATTTTGTGCAAGACCTCCGCAACAGCAGCAAGAGCAAGATTAGAGCCTTCTATCTGTTTCTCCAACCTCTCCACAATGTCATTGTCTTGTGCCATGTGCATCCTCCTTCCTAGTTCAGAAAGTTGGTCTAAGCCACCTCCGACTTCCCGACAAATAAATAGATACAGTACGAAATTCGTACTACTATATTATACTATGAATTCCGAATTATTTTCGATTTTTATAGTATAATTTGGGTCAATATTCATCTTCAGGTGGGACTTCACCTGTAACCGTAAGTTTTAAAATCTCATTACGGAAGTCATACAAAGGCATTTGTACTAACTTTTTAAATTTTTCACATTGAGTGCCTTCAGGCATGGAGGCTTCTATTAAATCTAACACTTTACCTACCATACGGGAATGTCGGGCCATTACATACTCCTGCAAAGAAGTAACTTGACTTATATCTACCATAATCTAGCTCCTATCATAAATATTTTTGTAAACTGTTTGGTTGTTTTAGGGCTGCTATGCATTTTTGCAGGGTATCCTCCAATGAAAAGCCTATTGTGGGGGAATTTTCCTGCTGTTCTTCTAATTCGGCTAGGTCTAATGCAGAGGGCATTGTATTCTGCCTTACGTGCGACTGTACCCATGTAACTCCACCTCCTTTCAAACGCCTATAGTGGCCTGCAACACCTTGTCCCCCACTATAAGCCTCCTCTACTTTCTTTTGTACTACATCAATCCCATCAACCACCAATTCACCCCGCGTATTCACTGAAAAGTGCCTATCGGGGTGAGTTTGACGGAAAAAGTCTACCATAAAATTTTGGATTGCTTTTTCTATTTGAGCAATCATTAAATACCTTCTAAAGAAACTCGTTGAATCTTCTTTTTAGTAATCCTTTCTTTTTCTCCGAATCCCCATCGCTCCCTAAGGCCTGGCCTACGTTGCAGTTCGTTTTGTAACGCTTCTAATTCCTCAGTATCAAGCTCCCCACCGAAACCAGGGATGAGGAGCCTAATATCGTAACCTGTACGGTCTGCAAAATTCTTTTGTGTAGATTTAAATCTAGGCATACGTAGTAGCCCACACATCTTTCATAGTACTGTTAAAGATACTAGGTGACGTATCAAACCTATTTAGATATATAACTTCATGGCCCACATTTCCATAATGGGGATGCCAATAAGTAACTACCTGTTTAGGGGGAGTAATGGCTTGAACCCTTTGCAAAGCGAATTCATCGCCCCCCTTCATCGTGCCACATATATATGCTGACCCTGTACCTATATCCATCACATCTACCCGATGGAAATGGCCCATCATAACATCACTAAAGTTTCCTGGCATAACCCCATCATGTTCAACAATAGTGCTTTCAAGGGCTTGTTTAAATTGAATTACACCTCTCATATTCCCAATCATCTTGCTGATAGAAGCAGAACTTCCACCTCCAGATATAGCATCCCCATGAAACATTAGGACATTTTTCCCTGCTATATCTACTATATGGGCAAAAGATTTAGGAATATCAAAATGAATATTCTTTTGATTTGCACAAAAAGAAGCCATCCATTGATAGGCTAAATAATCCCAATCCATATATTTATCTTTCATCGGAGGTTTTCTTGTCATCCGTCCATGATTTCCTACTACACACGGCACATTAATAGTTTTAAAGTGTGGGGCCAGGAACATCAGAGCTTGGGAAATAGAACTGGCAGTATGTAGCATTTGCATCATACAATTATCTAAATTAGTACGTGACAATTCCTCATGAATATCACCGCTAATCATATCTCCTAGCATAGGTACCATCAATTCATTAATAGGACAAATATTCCTTCTATAGGTAGCTAAATTCAGTACTTGTGTAGCCCATCCCGACAAACGCCTATTAAAAATATCAAAATCATACGAGTTCATAGACATTAATTGCGGGGCAAAAACTTGCTCTCCGACATGTGTATCGGTAAGAGTAGCCACCATAACTTGAGGTTCAGAAGATTTTCCTTTAGCTGGTGGTGGTTTCACAGGTACCGCCTCAAAGGTAGGCGCATATGTTTTAATAGCTTCTATTATTAAATCCTGTTTGGCATCCGACGAAATTACCTGGGTGTACAATTTTTTATAGTAAGCCATTTCTGACTTGTAAGTAGCAATCTTCTTATCTGTTTTAGTTCTATCCTCTATCGACTCCAAGAGTTCTTCTTGGTCTACCTCTTCGTCGTTGAAAACCTCTCTGTCGTACCAACGTTGGACGGTGGTTCGATGAATCGAAATCCCGTACTCCTCCTCTATCCACTTCGATATCCCCGTCCACGTCTCCCCCATTTCCTTTTTTCTTATTATCTCTAATCTTGCCTGTTCTGGAATCATAAGCCCTCCTCACTGTAAGTACTATTATTGTTCCGCACATACGGCAATTCAAATCACTATCTTCATTGACGTACATACTGCCTGTACATTTAGGACAAATATTATCAGAAATGTTAGGCATAGTCAACCTTCAAAAGCGCATTTAGTATTGGATTTTCGTCTCCTGCTTCCTCTAATTCCTTTTTCATTGCTGTTAATCTCTTTTCTGCTTCAGGAACCCAATACCCAGGAGTTTCTTCTTCTGTCACTTCAGGGTCTTCTATATCCTTCTCTCCCCCTCTTTCTAAGGCATCAGGGTTTATACCACCAGAGGTCATAGCCATTTGCATGGTTGCTCCAGAAGGATAACCTCCCAGGCCAGCAACCGCTCCAGCACCTCTGGGTTGTTCGTGTCCCGTATCCTCATCTTTATTATCGTAGCTTTTAATTCTTTTCTCCATATCATTCTCCTTTACTACTGCATCTTTAGCAGGAGGTTCATTAGGATTATCTTTAGTACGTTCTACAAAACCTTGTTGTGGGTGTTTACCAATAGCAGGCCTATTCTCTGTGGGGGATACCATTGTCACAGACCCATCAGAACTCAGTTTTTGCAGATACGATTGATGCTTCCCCCAATCTGGGGCACGTTGCGTTGTACCATTCCCCACAGAATTAATGTTTTCATGTCTTGGGTAGGTTGCTGTCGTTCCTGTTTCCATTCCCCCTGCTTGCCCCATATTAGCATTGGGTTGGTTATCCTCAGCTTTCTTCTGCCAATCCAATATTTTACGGCCCGTAGATTTATTATTCCAGGCATGTGCTGTAGCTGCATTCCCCGTCATATCTTTATTTGGTTTACGAGATTTAGACATGGGAGAACCGTCATATAAAAATTGAACCAATCTATCTACACCACTCTTCTTCTCTTTCCCCAATAATTTTTTACGCTTTTTTTCTTGTGCCTTATGCCGTTTAGAATGTTTCCTTTTTGTTTTCTGCCCCCCGTAAGTTGGGGTAAAGATTCCTGCATTTGTAGATGTAAAAACAGTACCATTAAGGCCATTAAAGGCCCCACCTTCACCACCACCGTCTCCTCCACCAGCACCTTCTTTACGCATGAATTTCATTAGTTTCGCTACAGCCTTTTCTTTATCTCTAAATAAATCTGGAAACCTTTGTTCAAACGCATTTTGGGCTTTTGACTTGGGGGCAGAAGGTTGCGCCTTGTCTCTATAATATTGGGGTTCCGACTGAGGAAACCTAAAATTACGCCTATCTTGTGGAGACTTATAGTCTGTCCGACGCTCATCAGGAAGGGTATCCCCCTCTCCTAGGTAGTCAGGCCCATAGCCACCGTCTTCCCCACGCTGTGGGAGGATATGGGAACCATAATCATATGCTGGCTTATCTTCTGTTTTCCACGGAGGCTCTGTACGATGCCCTGTTACGGAATGTACATCTCTATCATATGGCTCCCTACGCCCATCGGGGCTATAACGAGTATATAGCCTTCCAGCCGATGAGTCAGCACCAGGGGGCCATTTTCCCGTCTGCTCATATATCGCTAAATCATTCTCTCTATCTCTAGCCTGTTGACTCCCAGGCAGAGGGGTGGTCTCAGTACCATACGAACTTCTAGGGCCAAATTGAAGCGCGTGTCTAGGAGATTGTAATTTCGGAAATGTGGCATCGCCAGGTGCATAGCCAGGACTTGTTTGACGCAACCTTCTATGAAGGTCATCCATCATACCTAAAGCTTGATTAGATTGCTCATCTTCAATAGCGGGATTAAGGATAGCTGGCACTATATGCCTGTGGAAATCCTCTAGACTTCTAGGAGTATTCCAGCCTTGATTATAGGGTCTATCTAACATCTCCATATACCCTTCTGGTGGTTTTTCTAACGAATCCCCCAAAGTTGTCCAGCCATCTTCTCCTGTTACGGGCTGACTAGTATCAGGAAACTGATATTCAAGCCTATCTGGATGCAAGTCGAACCGCTCTCCAAAACGCCTTAGATTATATACGTCTGCAAGAGCTTGGTGTCCAGCAATATGGTTCATAATACTAATTTGGTTTCCTTCCTTATCCAGTTGTATGGCCCTTAAATACCTATGGGCCAGGTCTAGGGGAAATTCTTTACGAACTACGCCCTGAACAAGAAGTTTATCCCACAGTTCGTTAAGCGCATCCCACTCTTTTGACCCATGTGAAGGAATTCCTGAGGATTCATCCCCCTTAAAACCTTTGGGATATTCACGTTCTGGGTCAGGATACCCAATCTTTTGTATCTGAACAAACTTCATTAATTTACTTACAGCCTTTTCCTTATCATATAAATCTGGGAATCGACGTTCAAAGGCATCTTTAGCTTTTGATGGAGGAGGAGAAATGTTCTCCTCTTCCGCTTCATCTTCTGGAAATTTTCTACTAGCTTGTCTAGCTCTCGCTGACTGATACTCAAACATATCCCTCTTACGCTTAGAACGCGCTTCTGGGGGCAAGTCCTCATCGTCCCTATCGTACCAACGATAGGTAATCGTCCTCTCTCCTGGCCCCAACTTACCCTCTTGTTCCCCTGTAGGAGGTAGGGGGTAACTTTCATAATAACTAGGGGTCATTGAACCAGGGTATTGATGCTGACGGAACAGACGGTCAGAAGACTCTGCATTCTGTGGAAATCTAGGGTTTCTGCGGAGGAGGTCACTACCAACTGACCCATGTAGCCTATCAGGGCTTACTTGACGAAGCCTCTGATGCAGTTGGTCTGCCATCCCAACAGATTTATGCGATGTATCAGGGTGTATGTTGTTATTAACGAACCTCCCATGAAAAAGCTCTAGCGACATTGGTGTATTAAGGTCTGCGTCTTCCGCATATCCCCAATAACCCTCATCGCCCCCAAAGAAGTCAGGCTCTTCTAGTTTATATTTAATGGCATCAGGATGATGAGCATACTCTTCCCCAAAATGCATAATGTTGTGGACATTAGCTATGGCATCATGGCCTTCCAAGTGGTCACCAAAATTTAGGTCTTTCCCACTAGTATCTTCCTGCAACCTTCTGATATATGAATGAGCAGCATGAAGAGGGGAACCACCTTCGTTAAAACGATACGGGTCAACTTTCTGAGCAATTTCCCCAATTCGCTGGCCCTCTTTACTTTCAGGTTCAGGAAGTCCTGCGGATTGATTCATATTGAAACCCTTGGGATAAGGTTGTTGAGGGTCAGGATAACCAATCTTTTGCAGTTGAGCAAAGTGCTGTAATTTTTGAACAGCTTTCCTAGGGTTGTTCCTAGCCCACTCAGCAGGGCTATAAGAATCAGAGCGTTCCTCATCATCAGGATTATCAGGCCCGTCATTAGGGGGAACCTGTGGGAAACGAGACATCATCCCAATACGTTTTTCCCTTGACCATCGTTCTTCTGGTGTGTCAGGCTGAGAAATGGCATTCCATTCTTGTGGGGTAGGGCCATAATCTTGTGCCCAAGAAGGGAATTCGGCTCTCATGCCTTTTCCTGTGTACCTTCTCTCCCCCATTGGCCCAACTGCTTCATCAGCCCCATACGCATGAGTGCTTAAACCCGCATCTGGGTCTACGCCCACAGTACGTGCATAGGGACGAGCTTGACGGCCTGCCTGAGGAATGGCTCCTCTAGAAGTTTTTAAAGCTTCTCTATTAAAACGAACACCTTCATCCGCTTCCAGTTGATTTAACTCTTCTGGTGTAAACCTAGAAACATCTTTTTCCAAAAACTTTCGTAAATTAATTAGAGACATTTTCATCCTCGTCCTCATAAGGGTTATATTCCCTAGATTCAGAATTACTAGTAGGATTATATTTAGCTCCTGGGGTATGTGGGGTTTTGTATATTGGCCCCATTCCAAAGGAAGCTTTTTCAATGTGTGTTACACCTGTAGGATGTAAATCTGCTATATAATCTATCCCATCTTGACTAAACCACATTTTCTTCCCATTATCGGACACCTGTTTAATTATAGGAGTTAGATACCCTTTAGCTACAACACCTTCTACCCAATTTTGAGGAGTATTCGTTGGGTCATCAGCAGATTTTCTATTATCTGCATATTTATCCAAGTCCTCTGCTGTCCGATTCTTTTTGGGATGGGGACTACCCATATCATTATAAAGATAATCCTTATTTTGCCCTCCCTTCAAAGGAGCGAAAGCCATGTTCTGCATGGGCATAGGAGGCATAGGCTGGGCTTCTGCCGATTCACCCCCACCAGGGGCAGCACCCGTTCTTCCAGGGGCTGGATTCACGCCCTCAGGGGGCGCAGGAGGCTGTCCTGGCTGTTGCCCAGACTGGGCCTGCTGTTCCATCATTTGTTGCTGCATCTGCATTTGTTCCATTTGTTGTTTTTGCTGGTCTATAGCCATATCCATCTGCTCACCCTGTTTTTCCATCATATTGACAGGCTTGCCATATATCATAAACTCAGCATCTTCCACAGGAACCCCATCATCTTTCAAACGTATCTCAAAGCCCAACGCAATGAATTGGTTAGCAATCTGAGCTTTTTGTTGAGAGAAGCTAATACGAGTTGCTTCAGCCTTCTCTTCAGGATTCGGTAGTTTCAGACCCCAATCTGTAATACCAAAAGCTTCCAAAATCTGGGGGAATACTTTTTCATGGAATAATCGTTGGTCACCCTCAACTACCCTACTCATAACAACTAATTGTTGGGTTTGTGTAGACAAGCCCCCAAAAGCTTCAGGCGCACCCTGCCAAGCAGGAGTCACGCCCCACATAGCTGCTATACGTTCTCGTATTTCACCCCTAACAGGCAAATAATCCATTTCATTAAGTGTATGGAATAGACGTACCATATCCACCCTACCTCTATTATTACGAGAAGATACGGCTACCATTGGAATGTAGTTCGGGTCAAGCCTTGTTTGTGCTGCAATCTGCTGTCGTTCCCTTCTCAGGGATTCGGGGTCATCGGTAAACACCATCATCATCGACGCAGGCATCTTCCTTTCAAAGAAGTACCTATAAAGGTTTTTATCCATCCCTATTAAAGTTAAGGCTTTTTCAAAAATCGTTAATATGGGACTCCACCCATAGGTTTCACTAGGTGAGAACTTGGATAGATGGATAACTTCCCCATCCAATAAGAAAATGTGTTGGTTACGATGATAATACTTATACATTACAGGTTGTAATTTCAAAGAACAGTCATCATCCGCACATTCACCAGGGTCTTCTTTAACAGTATCCCTGTGAATTGGGCATAAGAAATGAGCGTTCTTAGGTAGTCCTGCTGCATCTAAGTCAAATTCTACCAATGCGGGATTTAACCTTCTAATTTCATTCACCTTAGATTTAATAGTACCATCTTCATCTTTTTTATATTCTTTCACAAGATACAAAAATGAATCATCAATCGCATTTAAATCAAAGTGGAATTGGCGCATGACCTCTTCTAATGATTGGTCAAAAATATTACAATCATCCATAAAGTTGACTAGCCGTTGTTGCTGTTCAGGGTCAGGGTTTTCTACCAACGGCACCCATTCTATGCCACGGCGGAATACCTCACTTGTAATATGCTGTAACGGAGAACGGACTTCCTCAATAGACATAGCCAGCATTTGTAAGTCCATGACAAGTTGTTGACGGTAAGCCATTTGATGGCGTACCCAAGTATTAACTACGTGGTCTAACCCAATTGTAGGCGCACGTCCTGTCTCCCCACCCCCAGACTTCATTAAGTCTAAGAAGTTTATCTGCTCATTTAAATTAATGACAGTTTGGGCTAATTTCGGTACTTCAGGTAGATATTCCGATAGTCTCATACATTAATCCTTTGTCAAGTTCTCTATATCTGACATACTGGTAAGTTTTAGCATAGTTTGCATTGCCATTTCTTTTAGCAAAAAGCTTTCAGACTTATTTACATGTTGAATTTCCTCTGTTGTTGAGGAAACCCTTTTCTCAAGACCTAAAATCTGTTCCCTTAATGCAATATTCTCATCTTCTAATGCTGTGTGTCCCTCAAAAGCAGCATTTTGCAAGACTCCTAATCGAGCAGCCTCTTTTACCAGAGAGATAAAAGCTCCCTCAGTTAGTACTGTAACTGCTTTACTATTATCATCTATTTCGTCTTCAGGCCCCAAATTCACTAAATCTTCATGCCACGTATCCAAAATACGCCATGTATGGGTTGTTTCATCCCTATTTGCTGTATATTGAGCTTCCCTATCTTTTAAGAACATTCCTACCATAACTTGCCTCCTATTCCACTTCTCTATTATATTATACTACCAAATCCAGATTTGTTACGAAATCTTACATGCACTCCATCCACACACTTTACACGTTTCGCACCCACTTTCCTGTACAATCAGAGGGGATTCACAATCACATTTAGACATTTCGCCCTCTAAGTGCCCCGTTACTAACACTTCTTTCTCTCTACTACCATTACGATAAACGGTAATTCCTTTACAACCTGTTTCCCAAGCAGTCATATATGCCTCAAACACGTCTTCTAAAGTAGCCCCAGACGAGAAATTAATGGTTTTAGAGATGCCAGCATCCACGTACTGTTGGAATTTGGCTTGCATTAACACATGGTCTTCAGGAGAAATATCTTGCGCTGTTACATAAATATCTTTAATCCACTCTGGTACATCATCACGGTCTTTCAAAAGCCCACCAGATGCCAAATAAAGCATGAGGTCTTCAGAATAGAAACCATTTTCTTTCGCATCTTTCTCAAACTCTTCATTAATATAGAAAAAGGTCTGACCTTCCAATATATTTTGTTTACGCCACGCCAAAGCAAAGAGAGGTTCAATTCCACTAGCGCACCCCGCAATCATAGAAATAGTGCCTGTAGGGGCTACCGTCAAACGGCAAGCATTTCTGTAATTTTCTTGAATCTTATAGCTACTTTGTTCCCAAGCAGGGAAAGTTCCTCTAATTGCACCTAGTTCTAATGATTTAATGTTTGCCACATGACTGATAAACCGCATTACCTCATCCCCAACTAATCGTGCCTCTTCTGAATTATAAGGGACTCGTAATTTAATTAATAAATCTGCAAATCCCATCACTCCCAAACCGATTTTCCTTGTTGCCCTAGTCATTTCCTTAATTTCAGGAATACTATAATCATTTGCATCAATGACATTATCTAAAAAGTGAACAGCATTCCGAATAACGTGTTGTAATCTATCCCAATCAATAGAATTTTCCCATTGCATGTTCGGCTTTAACCCTGTTGTAAATTTAGCAACATTAATTGACCCTAAATTACAACTCTCGTACCCCAAAAGAGGTTGTTCACCACAAGGGTTAGTTGCAATCATATCCCCATATTCTTCACCTACCCTATTATCTTCATTAATTCTATTAAGAAAAACCATCCCAGGTTCCCCATTACGCCATGCCCCCTGCACAATCTTTAAAAAGACTTCTCTAGCATTTAATGTTGATACGGGTAAACTCGTTTTCGGGTCATTTAAAGTATAGTCCATGTTAAGTTTAACAGCATTCATGAAGGCAGTATCCACCCCCACAGAAATATTAAAATTATGGATATCTCCTTCATATTGCTTACATTCAATAAAGGAGAGAATATCTGGATGCCTTACACTCATTACAGCCATGTTAGCCCCATCACGCTTCCCACCTTGAGTAATCATACTAGATACCCTAGACAGAGTTTTAAGCACCTCTATGGGGCCACAGGCTACACCATGAGTGGATTGAATTTTAGACCCTTTTGGCCTAATTTTAGACAGAGAAAAGCCTGTGCCACCACCGAATTTCTGTACCATAGCAGCATCCGTAGCAGACTTCATAATCTGTTCCATACTATCTTCCAACGGCAAAACAAAACAGGCTGACAAAGTACCTTGCGCTGTCCCTGCATTCATTAAGGTAGGAGAATTAGGTAAGAATTCCAGATTCCACATCATATCAAAGAAATTCTGTTCTAATTGAGCTATATGCTGAGGTAATGCCTCATAATGACCATCAACTTTAGCGATGGCACGGGCCACGCGCCCAAAAAGTTCTGGTGAGTTCTCTGTAGGATTCCCATCTACATCTTTAAGAAAATATCGGTGTGCCAAAATCGTTTCTGCTTGCTCAGAAATGTGCGTGTCAATCAATCTCCTACCCCCTATGTCCACAAAATATACAAAGTTTACGTTCAGGAACCCAAAATTCAGGCTTGCAAATAATTTCATCACAAGATGGGTTTGGGCAATCTGCCATCGTTAACTCTGCGTTGATTGACCTATTATAATCCATCTTGATGCCCCCTGGCAACGCCATTTCCTTAGCTGGGTCAAGATTCGTTTCTAAAAGCTTTGGTGGTTCCCCCGTTTCATTCATCTCTGCTGGGTTTTCTGGGTCAAGGAACCCTTGTAAATCACCTAGATTGCTGAACCCAAACTGTCCTGTTTCCCAGGAAGCAAGTAAAGCCATACCAATAGAAAAGAAGGCATCCCCATGCCCCATCGGAGTTTCTGGGGCCTTCAATTCATTACTTACGGTAAGAATTTGCTGTTTTTGCCTCTCATCCTTCAACAGTTTAAGTTTTCCACTCAAGACATATTGTTCAAAAATTTGAGCCATAGTATTTTTAGATTTAACAGTAAAGGTTAATGGGTGCCAACGATAATCCAATCCTCTATCTTCTAACTCACCCCGTGTATTATCGACATACCCTTTATCAATATCAAAATTCTCAGCTACCTCATTTAAAAATTCAATTTGGTCTGAGTAATTCCATCCATCTAACCATGATTGATGGATTTGTCTACAAGTATCCCCCACACGTTCAAAAATAACTAGGTGGGATGGGTGGCGTTTCTTACCAACGTCAAAGCCAGCAAACACAAACGAATTTTCCTGTTTCCTGTATTTACGAGTTGTCGGAAACTCACGTAAATTTTCATCTTCACAACTAGCAATGTCTTCTTCATTAAAATAAGCTTCTGTTGCAAAGTGTGGCACCAATAAAAACTCAGATGCAAAAGATTTGGGTCTAGCTTTCTGTTGCTGTAATAACCAATCCTCACTATATAACTCAGGCATTAATACTCTACGGGTAGGGGTAGGGTCAAGGGCTGGCAGCACTCTAGCTAAGAAACGGTCATCTTTTTGTAAATTAGACAACAAATCACCAGGCATCATGGGAGTACCCAACACGATTACTGGCACCCCTTTCAATGGTATGAACAAAGATTCCGTTAAGAAGTGGTCTTCAACCTTAGTAACCTGGCCTAGGTTTAATGGGTTTTCAGGGTCACGTAGAATATCATCTGCAATCAATGCTCCATTAACGTGCATACCCCGCTTAAATGAAAAAAGGCCCCCGTGCATAATATGCATGGGTTTGTTATTAATCATATATCTGGCTGTATAATCAGCCTTTGGTGTACGGTTGTCCATCCAGTCTACTAGCTGTGGGTTTCTAGCAATGGCTTTGTTAATTTCAGAAATATGGTAACGGGCCATGCCATCACTATACGATAAATACAATACAGAACAGTCTCTAGGAGCTAGTAACAGCCTCCACACACTAAAGGCGTGTCCTAATAGCGTACTTTTAAAATGAAAGCGGGGGAGGATAGCGCAATAGTTTAAGCCTTCTTGAAGGCATCGTTCAATATCTTCCGCTACTACGCCAACATGCCAAGCTTTAAAATACTCTGGGTTATCAAAACTCTGTGACCATATGTTTACAAGAAATTCATGGAATGACCCTACCTGAGCTTTCCCTGAAGTCATAAGTCCTGTTGCTAATCTATCGAATGCATCTTCAAAAGTAGTTATTTCTTGTGTCATGAAAGTGAAGGCTCCTCAGTTTGTATTAATCCCTTTAATCGTCCCGCTACCCGTTTCAAAGTATCTTCATCATTGATTTCTTCCACTAAGACGCTTAATACATTTTGTACAAACTGAAGATTAATCATTCCCTTAATGACTTCACGCTCACCTTTTATACTCATATCCAAGGCTTTAGCAGCATCAGATGCCCTATCAAAATTTAAATGTTCCAGTTCATGCCCCGCTTTATGGCGCATGGATTCATATGTATCCAGATGTTCTTGCTGCGTTCTAGCAAATCGTTGGCCTTCAGACTCTTTCACTTTCTGAATAGCCTCAGTACGAACTTCTACTTGCTGTACCCCCCAATCACCTTCCCTAGCCCAAAGGTAAATAGTAGACGGTTTAACTTCCGTAGCGAAGTCATCCCACAAAACCTCAGAAATTTCTCTAGCAGATTTGTCACCTTTAAGATATAACCCTAAGGCTCTCTCCTTTATTTCAGGAGGGAATTGCTTTGGCATGTTTAATACTCCCTAATATCGGGGGCACGTAAGCCCCTTCTGGGTGCCTTATCATCACTTCCCCAGCTAGAAGGAATGTCAAAGGATGGGTCTTCCATATGCTGGGATTCTATGCTGCCTCCATATGGAGTCCCATCAGATTGTAGTAATCCCGCAAAATCCTTGTGTCCTGTCTTTTTAACTGCTGAAGTAAAACATTCAGGCTTACTACCTGAATACTTCAAACCGATTTCCCCTCTAGTACACAACCCTCTCCACACACCAGCATCTTGACCTAGAGGTTGATAACCACGTTTGTTCAATAACTTACCAGTTGTTCGTTGGGTGTCAGCTACTTGAGTATTATATTTACACCCAAAATAATCACACCAAACCACTACCCCATATTGCTTTTTAAACTCCTGGGCAGTCATTCCCTCAGGTAGTTTATCTACATATTCTACACTAGTCTCAGTCTTTCCTTTCATATAAAATACTAAACTCATATATTCTCTCCCTCAAGTTGATTTTTATACCACAATGCTACACATGCAGCATCTGCCCAATCCTGCTCTAGAAAACTAGTCTCCCACAAAAGGTTGGCATACTCTAAAATATCACTTTTAGAGGCATTACCTTTACCCACGGTATACTTTTTCCATGTTTTATTTTGCACTAAGACACATTCTAAATCATGCAAAGAACAAAGAAATTTTGTTGTATACACCACAGAGGCAATTTGCATCGTAGTTCGTGGGTTTTGAATAAAAATGGGGGCCTCTACAGCCACCCATAATGGAACATACCTTTCTATTATTATACCCAGTTCTTCGTAAAATTTTGTCAAAAATGCGATGAATCTGGCCTCAAAATCCTTAATGGGGGAAACCCATTTTATGGTTTCTTGAAGTTCCCCATTTTGATTAATGATGGTTCCATGCACACCTTTACTAGAACAATCTAATCCTAAATAATAATCAGCCATAAGATACCCCTGGAGAAATACGGAGTGCTACAATTCTAGATACCGTGTGGTATGCAGAGGTATATGCACTAAGGACTCCAGACATTTTTACGTATGTAGCTTCATGCTCAATGATTTCTCTACTTAATTCCCTCAATTGTGGGTAGTTGGCTAATGCTGCTCCACGAACCTCATCTCTAGTTAACTTCTTTTTTCCCTCTGCTTCTCTATCCTCTGCCATTTTATATCCCGCTGTAGCGTACCCCTCATCAAAGGCAGCTTTCAACGCATTTTTAGAGGCTTCTATATCAGCCACCCTCGATTCTAAATACGCCTTGTACCCACCATACAAAGTTAAAAATTCTTCCAATGTTTTGGCATCAGCGTTCATCAGATTAGCAAACTCTAGGTTGGGTTGTTCGCTTAAATCTGTTTTAAATGGGGGCACCATTAAATCATCTATAGCCCTATTTGCTTTCCCCAACGCTTTCATTGGTGTCCACTTTTCTACCATCTTCATCCTCCTTATATTTCCTACAAGCACACCATGATGGGCCTGTACAGACCAAGGGAAGCTCTTTAGCTTCTTGAATCAAGGTGCATCTAGCCACTAATTCATTCCATTCTTTAGGACTTCTTTTAACTTGAAAGGCCTTTAGTTTCTGGTCATTTTTATTCTCATACAGCACAATTCCATACGGCTTGTCCATTAATTGCAAATAAATTTGTAATTGTATGGAATGTTCTGGCTTAGGCTTGCTATAAAGATTTTTAAAGCCTTTATCATTAATAGATTTTAATTCCAGAACTACTTCCATATGTTCTTCATGTACCAATAAAAAGTCAGCCCTTCCTGAAATGGGGGGAGAATCACATCTCACAACAATCTCTCTTCCTTTTAAAATCCCCATTGTCTCAAAATATTTTGTCATGCGGTCTTCTAAAGAAGAACCCGTATCAAATATACGCTGAGTTGTACTAGCAATCTCTTGTTGGGGCAATAACCCTCTAAAAGCTAGATAAAGATACCTATCACACTCATTACCTAGCATGGACGGGTAAAAGACCCCTACTCGACTGCTGTTTTGATTATAACCCAGTTTCTCTTCAAACATTTTAAGTAACCATTTATCTTGATTAGATGTACGATTACGCGTTTTAGTTTCTACTTGTTTGTTAAGTTGTCTAATGCCTGCCATAATGTATCCTTTATTCCTTGTTTAGTAGTGTCTTTAATATGCAATATGTTCTCTATTCCAAACACTCTCATAATCTCCGAATCTCTGTAAGCATCCCGTTTTCTGAGGTGTCCATACACTCCATCTGCTTCTATAATAAGACCCAACTCTGGCACAAAGAAATCAGCTGTGAACTGATTAATTGGCACTTGTTGGTCATATCGTAACCCAAACTCTGAAAGCTGTTCTGCAATTAGATTTTCTTGTTTTGTGTAATCTCTAGGCAACATCTACTTTTAACTTCTCCAATAACTCAACATTATTTAAGAACTGTTCTTTTAACCCATTCATGCCCATAGCTTTCATGCCTTCATAATCATACCACGGGCCTTTCTGATTGATGAGTTTCCGTTGAATAGCCTCTCTGATGTAGCTTTCTAGTATATCTATGCCCCCATCCACTCTAAAGGGGACAACTGCATTACTCCAATTCTCTCCCCCGACTTTGCTTTTACGTAAACGTACTTCCATATCGAAGCCCACGTTACGTTCTACTCCGCCTGTCTTCTCTTTTATCCACCCAGACCTTCTAACTTGCAACAGGAAGTGAGCAAAGAACCCTTGAGCCAAACCACCAGGCATACTGTCTAGAGCTACAGGGCCAATACTTGACCTAACCTGATTGATGGCTATAAAAGCTGACCCAGACTTGAGATTGGGAAGGAGTCTAGGCAAGGAGGAATTAACAAATCTAGCTTGCCATGCCATAGGACTAAATTCAAATCCCTTTTCATTATCTTGTACATCTGACGGGACTAGCCCTGCAATAGAATCCAACACAATCACGTCTATACCAGCCCTCATAAGTTCTTTAGCAGTACCTAAAGCTTCTTCTCCACTAGTGGGTTGAGAGACAAGCATACGTTCAGAATCTATGCCACACTTCTCTACCCACTCTGAATCCCAGGATAGTTCTGTATCAATCCATGCAGCCGTTCCTCCCTCCCGTTGAACATTTGCCACCACCTGAGACGCGAGATAAGACTTCCCTACATTCGTAGGCCCATACATAATGGTCATACGCTTCTTAGGAATACCTCCACCTGTAAGATTATCTAATGCGGGAATACCAAAGGGTATACGTGTATAATTAAAGGTATCACTATTGCCTCGTTGCAAGTTTAATTTTTTATCTCCCAGCAATTGGGCAATCACTTCATCAGCGGTATTTTTCATGTTTTTTATTGTCCTCCTTACACGCTTCAGCCAAAGCAAAACATATTGATGCCAATTGAATTAAATGGTCATAACTGTACAATGGTTGCTCTTCCCAAAATGTGTCATGTCTCTCTCGTTCTCGCAACACATCTTCTAATACTTTAACTCTAGCTACTTCGCTCATGCTGAACTTCCAGAATCTAGAACATTTTCAATCTTCTCATCTACTGCTTCTCTAACTACTGTCCATACTTGGTCTAGAACATTAGAGGCTTCATTCATTTGGTCTTTCACAGGTAATTCAGTATCTATATCCCTCACATCTACATCAATACGGCTGTACTGATTTGTATCCAGTGCCCCCACCCTAAACGTAAACCCTAAATGTACACTTACTTTAGCCATTCTGTTTTCCCTCCTTAACACGCGTCTTTAATTTTGCATTCCTTTCAATTATATGCTTTTGGGTTTTTCTAGCTTTTCTTCGCCTTTTCAATTCCTCTTTATATTCTGACGTTTGACGATATGCTTTTTGTGCTGCCTGTTTTGCTAAGGTTTCCTCTGAATGTATTGGGTACGGTTCTCCGTAATGCCACCCATACGTTTGTAATTTTTTCGTATCACATTTAATCGTATGATTATCCTTTGGTTTTCTCTTTTTTCCACAACCTTGGCACTGTACAGGAGTATGTAACCATTCATAATAAGCCTTGGCTTTTTGTCTTCCTCTATATGACCTTTCCTTATGGTCTGCTAATTCACGTTCCTTGCGTTTGGTTTCATTATATTGCTCTATATCCCAGTCATATAGGTGCTGTAGATTTGGGGGAATCGGGGGCGTAGACTCATCCCATGCTTCTAAATACTCCTTTAATGGAAGGTGGTTATACTCTGGTTCCTTCCATGTCTTAGCTTTAGCCCAATTTAATTTAGTCATTTTACATCCTGACTTTCTAACAATTCTTGTTTTAAATACAATGCTAAATCTAATACTTCTTCATAAGCATTTTGTAGGGGAGATATCATATTATTGCGGCTACCTACTTCTAGTCTTCCCCCATATTTCTTCTCACCTAACTGTGCCCTAGCTTCTACATCTTCTTGAACCATTATTGCTATATCCATGTTTGCCACTCATTACCTCCTATATCATCTAAATCTTTAATTAACAAATTATATGTTTTACTGTTCAATAGTAACCTATTCGTCTCATCATAATCTCCCCTATCCCAAAAGACTGCCTTCTCAAAAAAATCTTTTGGGGTCTTTTGACCCAACAACCAAATGTCTAATAAATTGTCATACTGAATAACTTCTCCTACTCTGTATGACTTTTCATATTGCATACTTACAAACATATATAAGTCAGGCCGTTGGAACGTACTTTTCTCATACACAGATACATCATAATGATATTTCGGGCTTACTGTACGCCTCTTCGTCTTAACTTCTGTACGAGTACCATCCTGCAAAACTAAATCATAGTGGTATTTATCTTCCCCTTCTGATTCAGATGTTGCATCTGCTCCCAAGTAATCTGCTATGGCCTCTTCTGCCAAGAATCCTGCAACTATCACATTAGATAATCCAGAACCAGATTCTTTAACTTCTGTTCTAATAGGATTAAGTGGGACTGTTTCTGCTCTATACACAGCCCTATCTATCATATCTTGTGTAAAAGGTATTGTAAACATTTACTCCCCCCAATCTATAACTTCTTCTATTGTAACAGGTTGAGGTAGGTCTGTCAAGTATTTCTTAGTAGCCCAGGAAGGGTCACATACCTCCACATCCACCTTGAGAGGAATACCCAAGCTGTTCTCCTCTAATAGTCTTTGTATTTCATGTGGTACCTCACATATTTCATCATCAGGGATTTCGCAAATGATTTCATCATGGACTTGCAATAATATACGGCTCTTTTTAGTTTTAAGGTATTCATGAGTTTTAATCATCCGTTCATTTAAGATATCGGCACTGGTGCCCTGTACTAAATAATTAACTCCCTTATATGCTAAATCTTCTGGTATCACATATTTCCTGCCATACCTGTTCTTAACCCACCCTCTCGTAGCTACTGTACGAGAAACCTTATCAATAAAAGACTTAGACCCTAAAATCCCAGCAAAATATCTCTTTTTATATTGAAAGGCCTCTTTCTCAGAGACATTTAATTGGTTTGCCAATCTTGCCTTCCCAATACCATAGATAACACCAAACGTAATGTTCTTCGCCATCTGTCTATAAAACTTATACTCACTACTATCCTCGTCTACGCTAAAGGCAATCTTGGCAGCTTCCCCATGAAAATCTACATCTTCTCTAGCTAACAGGGCATCTACTTCTTCATTATGTAAATAACTCAGAAATACCCTCACTTCCATTTGAGAGTAGTCAAAAGACACTAGTTTATGTCCTTTCCTAGGAATAAACATGCGTCTAATGGCTACTTGGTTCTCATCTCCAGGGTCAAAGGATTCATCTCCTACAAAGCCCCAGGTGTCCAATACGTGGTTACTAAGCTCTAAAGTACCTGAAGTACCCTTAGCTGCAATAATGGCCTGTATTCGGCCTCTCACAACGTCCCTCTCCTCTTCACTCAACTCTCTATCGAGTAGTTTAAAATGGGTTCTGGGTATGTTTTGAAGGTTGGGTTCCTTAGAGGATAACCGCCCCGTTAAAGTGCCCCAATTACAGTATGATGTATGCATTACAGAGGATGTTAAATACGGTTCTAGGTATGTAGATTTTAACTTCTCTAATGCCCTATACTGACGTATATATCCAGCTAATGGGTCATCTACTTGAACTAGAGCTACCTCACTCCATGATTCCTTCCCTTTGGGAGTCTTAATGGGAGAACGTATACCACGTTCTGTTAACACTTCCCCAACTTGTTGGGTACTATTAATATTGAATTCTTTATCCGCTAATTCATAAATCTTTGCTTCGACTTGTTCTCTACGGTCTTCAATCCTAGCAATAGCATTTTGTACATACTCAAGGTCAATAGATACACCAGCACTTTCTATTTCATATAAAACTTTCGTTAAATCCCACTCCAGACGCAGAACCTCTTCTTGATTAGTTTCCAAAATCTTTTTGAAAGTTCTAACATAAAGTTTATGTGTCCAATATACATCTTGTTCACAATATGGCCCCAATATCTCTGGGGGTGCTAAGGAAAAATCTTTGTGCCATTTATTAGAACGTAGTTCTTTTTTAGTGTCCTTGTCATAGGCAGCTGCTGCTTCCCCATATATTCTTTGGATTGTGGGTGTTAGCCCCAAATCTTTAACAGAAGCTGGTTCAGTTAAGCGTACCATAACAATGACATCTGCAAACGTTACGTTCTCAGGTGGGTTATATCCAGCCTTTTCCAGAAACTTGAGGTCAAACTTAATGTTGTACCCTACTAACATGTCTGTCATTTCTAAGCATCGCATTAATCTACGCTGTTGCATAGGGTCTAGATTATTGCCATTTTGATGCCTAAAAGGGAAGTAGAATGTCTCCTCCCCATACCCAAGCCCTACACCACATAGCTGATTTTGCCCAAACGCATCTAAGCCATTTGTTTCCACATCGACTACAAGGTGGGTTGTATCGTGTTGGGCCAATTCTTTTTCAAGCTGGCCCACGCACTCGTTAAATTTAGATGTGGTATTAATTAGCATTAAAACAATTCATCGTCATCATCGCTAGTAGAGGTAGACACCCCAGCCATTGCTGGTACTTGGGGGGCCTGTCCACCATAACGAGACTTAAAGTACTCCTTAACAGTAGGCAAATCTGCAATCTTCTCTTCTACATCATCAGGAATTTCTTCTTGTCTAGCTGTTGCTGCTAGTTGATAAGAAGTGTCAAACATACCAGTACCAGTACGCTTAATGCGGATGACACCTTTATCTAGACCATTCCAATCATTATAAATGTCAACCAACTGATTCCAAATGTAGTCGCTACGCCCAAAGGTGAGGGAGACTACACGGAAGTCATTAATGGTTTCCTTATACATCTTCTTACCACCTGGGCCTTGGATAACTTCCCAATCATCATTTCGACGCTCTGAATGAATAATTTCATGGACATATGCCCAAAACGCAAACTTATGGGAAGGACGTACATTATCAGGCACATCACTCTTATCTACATCTGGGTCATCCAACAGATTCACCCAACGATTCCCAGAATTATATGTATACATATACAAATCATCTAGATTCGTATCGCCCTCTTCTCCTGTCGCTATGGAAGAAAGGAATGCTTGGTCACCGTCCCTAAACCAAATTTCCCTACCTGGGACACCATTACTACCAGCTTGGCCCCGTGTTTCCCGTGCTTCTTGAATTCTACCTATTCCACTCATATCATTCTCCTTTATTTAAAAAAATGTTCTCTGTTCTATGATACTTAATAACTCGTCGCTGTTTCTTACATCTTGTACATCTTTGTACTCCTTTGGCAATTTCACATAGCTTACCACAAAACTTTTAGATAAGCAACCCATTGCTTTTTGGAACCCTATGCGTCCTGCCTCATCGTTGTCTAAGCATAACACCAATTCTTCAGTCTGTAAACCCAATGTTAGTTCTTCTTGAGCCTTCGATAAGGATGCCCCCAAAATAGCTATGCTAGAACACCCATGTTGGTCTAGCCACATTGTATCTAATGTCCCCTCAGTAATGCACACAAAGGGAGTTTTATCAGTAATAAGGTGTTGCCCAAACAATACTTTAGACTTTTTCAACCCTTTAGAATATAAATACTTGGGAGTCAAATATTGCCTACGGCTAACCCATCCTACTAAACGGGCGATATCATCTTGAATGGGAATAACTAAACTGTTTTCACCATCAATGCCACAACCCCATTTATGAAGTGTTTTCTTACTAAACCCCCTATCAAATATCCATTCAGGAACATAGCCCTGTTTGAAAGGGAATTGTACTTCTGGCATTACATTTTCATCTGAGACAAATTCATCAAATAAATTAATGTCAAAGACGGAAGTGTTCGTAAGAACTCTTTGTTGAGCTTGGTCATAACTAATACCTAAATATTTCATTAAGAAACTATATAGGGTTCCTTGACCACAGCCTGCAAAACAAATCCATACTCCCTTCTCTGTATTTATGGAGCAAGAATCAACTGTGTCTCCATGAAAGGGGCATTGAAGAGTAAACTGGTCTTTATCAATAGGAACATTAATCCCTATATCTGCCAATACATTGGCCCACTCAGTCATTAAAAATCGTCTGGAGCTTCAGCAATAATACCATTATTAACACGCCAATCTAAGATAGCTGTGTTTAAAGGCATGAGGCCATCTCTATATTTTTGGAATGCTAGGAGACGTTTTTCACTCTCATCTTCAATCATACACATAGACATAACAACATCTGAAGCTCTCAACAGTGCATCACCAAAAGCTACTTGGTCTGCCATTGGAGGCATGAATACATCAGAAGCATCTTTAGTAGCTTGAGTAGAAACAAACATAGCAGTATTAGTGGACAAACAAATATTCTTGAGGCCATAAAACAGCATATGCGTCTGCTCCCACATAGCTTTAAAGCTTTTACTAGAATTTGTGATTAAATACACACCATCAATAACAACAAAATCTGGCACGTACTTCCGAATTAGATTATGTATGCTTTCTAATGAAATGCTAGATTCCCCCTCAATATGGTCACAGACCAAGAGAGGTACATTATCTAAATTATGGAGAAATTCTTGATAGGATTCTTCGTCAATAGGATTACCGTTTCTTAAATCTGTATGGAAGAAGTTATACCCCATCGCTTTCCCCATCACCACATCTGTACGCATATTCATCTGAGATACTGGCATCTCCGTTGAGATGAGAAGTGTTTTAAACCCCTTCATAGCTGCTGTTACCGCAGCTTGAACACATACCCAAGACTTCCCAACAGACGGTCTAGCAAACAAAGAAACCATTTCCCCTGGAAGCCACCCCACTCCTAACCTGTTCACAGAATTAAATGGGGTGGGAATACCCATAATCCCATCTCCCATATGACGTTTCTGAGTACGAGTTTTCCATTCATCATAACGAGTTACAGAATTGTTGTTATAATGAGCTACATCCTCATCATATATAACAGCCACATCCTGAAGCCCATGATTTATATTAGCCAATGCGTGTTTGGGATTTTCAGACAATAATTCCTTATTTGATTGGAACACATCAACTACTTGTCTAAACAAAACTTGGTTTTGAAAAGTATCTAATGCGTAATCAAAATTTAGGTTTTGTGCTGAAGGATTAAGGGTAGGAAAATTTTCACACAATGTTTCAGAAGTAGGTACTTCCCCATAAGTATCATAATGTGTGGTAACGAACTTATAGGCATCTCCATGTTTAGCGAAATCTTTACTACTATATTTAAATTTCCTAAAAGCTAATCGGTCTGTAAGCCCAAAAACAATTCCAGATTCGACAAAATCAAAGTTCTCCATATCTTCTCCACTCTATTAAACTTTAGATATAACTCTGTTGGAATCTCCATGAATATACACTTCTATACCATCGTGTTTAATATCCTTGGCCTGTGCTAGAGCATCATTTAAATTGGTGAATGTGCCCCACACTTGAATTCCATCAGTTGCAATATCTACGCTAATAACTCTATACTCTTCTTTCGTCGTTGTCAACCCCCGTTTCCGAATCATCCCCCCACGATGAACTCTTCGTCTCATTTACAACTCCTTGAAATAGTTTTGCTCTAACCGATTGACGCACTTTATAAGCGGGTTCACCCAAATCTTCTGTAATCTCTTCCATTGTTAAGCCTTCTAAACGTAATGTAACAAAGCTTTTTTCTATTTCATCTAATTGACAATCATCTACAAATTCCTTAAACTCAATGTCTACAGTAAAATCAGATGGGTCAGTCAAAGCTTTTAATACTTCAAGAGATTGACTAGGTAAAGACGGAGTAAAATCTAAATCAACGTAATCTAAACTGACTGTGGGGGGGTTTAATTTATGGCTTTTTGACAATAAGGTACGGATAGTGTTCGTCATTGCTGTATGCAAATATGTATGGAACAATACTCCACGGTCTTCCTCAAACCCTTTAGCAGCTTTTACAATAGCTAATCGTAATTCCTGAGCAACATCATCTTTATCTAGTCCCGCTACATATACATTAGAGGACATTTTTTGAACTTTGGCTTCCCACTGTTGAATTAAAGTATTGTCAATTTCCATACACTCTCCTATTTACCACTCTTTACGTCCCTTATAGTAACATGGTTTACTACAGTATATCTTATTATACCTTCTTCTATGCCTCTGTGTCACCTCTGACCTCTTCAAATAAAAATCTACGTGGCAAAAAGAACAAGTTACTTTAATCTGGTAATAAGTAAAGTGGCATTTATCACTACATATATTTTTACGGGGGTTAATAGGCTCGTTACATTGCTTGCACCTATTAAACTTTTTCTTTTTGGGGACGCTCGTATTTAAATCTTCTTTCCTAAGAATTTTATGGACGTATTGTTTAGATACGCCCACTTCTTTGCCTATCTCCACAGAGTTCATTAAGGGGTTCTCTGTACGGAGTTGTATTATTTGCTCTTTACTAGACATTAAATGCATTTTGTTGTTCTCTACGAGCTTTATCTTGAATCTGACGAGTAATTCGATTATTCAAGAAAGCTTTTAATTCTGCGGAAATAATATCTGCCGTAATCGTAACAGGCGTATCTTTGTCAACGTCTGAAATTAGAAATGCTTCCCCACCATTTTCTACTACCAACGCCCATTGCGCGTCTGTCAGTTCAATTGTAATGTTTTGAGCCATTTACTTTCCCTCCAATACTTCTATTCTTTCTTTAAGTTCTTTGATTGATGCCACTAATGGAGCAACCAATGTCTCATACGAAATTCCCCAACGAGTCTCCCCCGCCTCATCAATTTCTTCAGAGTATACACCCAAATCTTCTGTATATCCAGCATCTAAAACAGCTTGTTTCATCGCTTGTGCAGTAAATCCAAAGTCTATATTTGAAGAACCCTTATGATTAAACGTGATAGGAGTTAAGCTAGAAATAAAATCTAAGCCTTTGGTAATTGGGGTCATGTTTTCTTTACGGTTTTCATCTGATGTAACCGTAGTTGCGTATTCCGCATATAACCTATACCAAGGAACACTTGAAGAGCCTAACCACAAAGTACCATCAGTTTCTGGTCTAAGGTCATCACAGGCCGTAATTTGGGTGTTTTCAATCTTGAGCTTTTTAGAGCCTCCATAAGAGAAACATATTCCACCATCATAATACATCCCTGTATCTAGGTCATTAGTAAATGTAACTGAGGGGTCATTATTATCACCATCGGAAACCTGTATCTCATTACAGTCAACAATACCGTGGTTCCTCATGTCTATCCAAGAATCTACGGCAAACCAATCGTTAGTACCGTCACTATAACCATAAAATATGGTTCTATCATTAGCCCTAAAATAAAGGATTTTATTATTTCCTGAGGTATCCCACCAGAATCCTGTAGTTGCATCATTATGTCTTCTTATAGATAGGTTAGAAGCGGAGCCATCATAAACATTGACGCTACCGTTAAATACTTTAAAGTCCATTCCTATCAGCTGGAATTGTCCAGCAGCAGTAGTGGGAGCATCTGAAAACATTCTTACTTCATTCGTACTAGCAAACCTGTACAGCCACGTAGTATAAGGGTCTCCGTTACCAGGTTTCTGACCGTATTCCCATCGAATATCGCCAGTACCAGTAGTATCATCGGCACCCGCAGGAAAAATAATTCCAGAATTCCCAATCGTACATACCCCATTACCGAATGTATAAGTGCCTGACAGATTTACACTTGTTGCTACTAAATCGCCATCCATGTTAACGCGAAACGGGGCACTACCATGAGTAGCGTGTCCTAAAGATATACCTTCAGCATTTGCTTTAAAAACGGCGTCCCCGCTACCAATAGTTACGTTCCCCTCTATCTCTAATGCACCGCTACTTGCAGTCCATACGAACTTATCTTTTAAGGAAAAGTTTCCAGAACTATCTACAAAAAAAGCGGTGTTAGCATCATTATGTGCCCCAGTCCCAGTCGATATATACATTTGAGTATTAGACATGGTTAGCGCAGCTACTTTTCCTGTTATATCAGCAGCAGTTGTACCAGAATTCAATGTGTTTGCTGCTGTCATAGCAGTACTTTCTCCAGATATTGTAAGGGTGCCTTTAATTTCTAGGCCCGTTCCCGTCCATTTTACAAAATTATTTTCGTCTCCAAGATTTAATTTATATACAGAGCTATCCATGCCTAACCAGAAGCCTGCATCATCATCTATATAAGAAGTTTTACTTGCAGTCCGTATATATCCAGCATTATCAATTTCAAGGCCCGTATCAACAAAAGCTTTTCCCGTTATTGTAGCATTAGTAAGTTTATGTGTAGTTACGGCAAAATCCTGTAACAGTTCTTCTTTAATTGTTGCTACATCTATGACTGCTGCTGCTTCTTGGGTAAGGGGGATAACACCACCACCAGCTGCTTCAGTATGGTCAAGATACATATTGGGTTGCAAGCGAATAATGGGTTTAACTACTCCCGCCGTATTAGTAGCAATTATATGAAACACAGGAATATTATCACTATCTCGCTTATATGTTCCTACACGTTTGGTATATAGATGATACGTTCCTGAACCCCCTAAATTTTCTCCTAGAGGGTCTAGATAAACAATATAATGTTGATTTGCTACCATGTTTGCATTTAATCCATATGTAGCTACGGCTGTAGACCCAGCTGCAAAATTAAAGGTTCGTCCATCTACTAGCCGAACACTACCCGCACTCCATGTAGCTTTGAGGGCCGTATGTGCCTCTGAACCATTAGGAAGAGTGACAGTTACGGCACCCATAATACTTCCTAGAACAGGGGGTTGGACAGTTTGAATCTTTTCTTTAACAGTTAATGTAGTTTGGGCAATGCTAGAAATTAAGCCTTTAACTCTATGCCCTCCCCCTAAACGACTCTCATTCTTTCCTATAGAAGTTAATCTAGTTTCAGGAATCGGGTCTTCATTGTATTCAAGTCTAGACACAATGTGTTCCCCATAAATCTCTGCAATGAGGTTATCAACGAATACTTCGGTGCCTGCACGAACTGGGATGAAAATACGTATTGGGTCACCCACAGCAAATGTTCTACCACTTGTTAACGTACTACCAGCACTACTTCGTGCTTGTAAATTAACAGCAAATGTAGTATTATTAGTCATTTCGCCAATATAACCATATGTATCTAAGCTGTCATTTTGTTCGATTCCAGCGTGATTTGCAGTCATTTTATGTACGAGCATTCCTTCTCGTACCCCAAAGTTTGTGATATTAATAGCTGTTGAACCATTTATATCTTTAACCGTAATGTCTTGCCCTAAAGAAGAATCAGTAGCAGCGGTATCCACGGAATGCACCAAACCATCCCACCAATAGTAGGGAGCCTTAGAGAATGAGTATCCGCCTTGCCGTAAGCCTGTTGTAGCTTGGGCTAATCGAGCAGCTACTTCATGCCGTAAATCTGTGGTATCGGCATCATTCATAATCCCCATATCCAGAACTCTATGGGTTCCTCCCCAAACCTGGGAAGGCCGTCCTTCATGAGCTTCTGAGAGTCCCGCCCCAAGATTTAATCGACATTTTGCCCCACTAGTAGTTCCCCTTAATTCAACATAAGTATCAGAACTATAATTAGAAGAGGGGAAAGCGTCACCGTCTTTTACCACACCTACATCTGAAAGCAATATATAGGCGAAGTTTGTACTGCCTGTTAGAGTTGAATGGCTTTGATATTGAATTCTGGCTACCTTATCTGCTTGTTTTGCTCCCGCAGCATTATAAACATCTATCGTTTCCGCTGCTTGAGCTTCCCCATCGGAGCTTTTAAAATCAGCATTTATGTTTTTACCGTTCCAATGGAACGTGGTATTAGTGTCTGGGACAGTACCCAAGGCAACTTCAGTCACATACATAATTTCCAGACGTTTTTCAGAGAAGTGGTCATCCTCGCTTTCCTGAGTCCCACTCCCATCACCTACATTATCTCCCTTAGTATTCCATGTAAGCACGGCTTCAGTATATAAATCTTCTTTACTATCATCGAAATTAAATCCACGTCGCATAATGGTTTGAGCAGAACGGGGGTTACTGATAACAGTGGGGACTATGGTATGGCTAGCAGCGGATGTGGAGGCATATCCCCTAATAACATCTAACTCAACGTTCCCACTAACACCTTCTACATCAGGTATCAGTTGTTTTACATACATATATTCGCCATCAATTTTAATCGTCATCCCAGGAATAATACCAGTACTGGTAACTTCTATAGTCGTTACAGTAGCATTAGCGATAGATGCTGCTGTCTGTCCCACATTTATTCCTCTAGCCCCTTCTCTAGAGGCAGATGTACGAGTAGGATACTTAACAGTCATCCCATAGACCGCTGCATCTTGACTACCATTACTAGCAGCAGATAAACGATTTCCACGTTTAAAATAATTAAAGTGAGGGGCGTTAAATCCTGTAACACCTGGGCCTATGGTAGCCATTAAGTTATTTTTGCCATAGTTAGCATCAACAAAGAAATCATATCCAAAAGCTTCTTCACTGGTATTACTAGCATGGGGGTCTAACATCGCCCACCTAGCGATTTCCCCTAACACATGTCTGGTGCCCGTCATTTCACAGTCCCACTCAGTGTCTCTAAGAAAAGTTACAGCAGACTGTTCAAAACGAGAATGTTGATTAGTTGTAGTACTAGTACCAATATCCTCATTAGTTAATATTCCACTAGAACTGTTGTCAATGGTGGTAAGGTTAGAGTTGCCAATCGTAACTCCTGTTTGGGGGCCTGTGGATGGTTGATTAGCTTCATAATCAGTGCCTAAATTCAATAAGTATTTAACTAAATCACTACGTCTATAAGACGTTCCAAATTTTGCACTTCTTACTAGAGCAGAGGTAGACATATTAGCAAGCGCGTCTAAGGCATCTTTCGCTTCTATTATAACAATAGACCCAGAACCATCTTCATAACGTTTTACAATTTTAGTAATTCTACCAGCGAATAAAACAAGATGTGTTTCTGTATCAACTAACCGTATATGTTGAAATTCATAAAAGAAGTTTGTAAATGCGCCCCAACGTTGCCGTAAATAAACTTCGCCTCCTGATAGTGTATTTGGATACGATGGGTAATTAGGAATGGGCGCACCATCGCTATCTTTATACAAATGTTTATAAACATCATCATCGTAAGTTTTAAAATCGGAGGGGCGGTTCGTTAATCGTATGGAAGCTGACATGGGGGCAAAAACATTCTCTGTAATGTTAATGCTTTCCACAGCATTTCCCCGACGTTGGTTCTTAGTAACATCTTCGTGGGTTTCACAGGCCACCCAACGGTCAGGTTCATACAAATCTCCTAAGACTCCAGCTGCTGTTACGAGCCGAATTTTAGGTTTCCATACTTCTAGTCTACATTTAGGTAATGCCATACATCCCCCCCTACGCTGCGGATGGTGTGTCTATTCTGCTAGTTGCTACAAATTGAAGAGAGAAATCGTACCTATCTTCCCTAGCAGCGTTCAATGAAAATCTTCCCTGTTGTATGGCTACGTCATAAATTGCTCCCCCTGTGGCATGTTGACCCACAGTATCGAATCTCTGTACTCCTACTGCTGAATCCAAGCACCCCCCATACGAGGCAATCGGAAATTTGGCATCCCCAATTTCTAATTGAAGTGTTTGACTTCCTCCTAGAAAAACCCAGTTAGCAACAGCTTCTTCTAAAGCATTCTTATAAGGAATATAATATGTCTGGGCAGAATTATCTCCTCCATCATTAAAAATATCGTCATGGGATACAGAAGTACGGGTATAAGAAATAGATTCCATTCCTGCAAACCCTGAAGTTGTATTACTAGAATCTCCTCCCACGGTATCTACTAAACCTGTCACAGTAATAGACGGCCTATAGAATCCCAGGTCAATAATCTCAGGACTTTGTTGAGCAATAGGAATTTGAATTGGGGTTCTCGCATACGAAATAGCTATGTCATTACATTTCAATGCGTATTTAATGGTTGCGCTTGCATGTGTCCCATTTCTTAATAGAACTGCTAATGCTGGGTCTGCCATTTAATATCCTCCTTATCCTATGAATATACGTCTAATATCACAGGGTTTCCTTCCATTGTCATATTTATTTGTTTTTGGGTTGATTGTAAACCTAATGCCAAATTATCATTTAACTGTTGTAAAGAAGCTTGAAATGCTTGATTATTAGCACTGTTTCCTAGGGCTTGTTCCGTCATCATTAATTGGGATATGCCCATACCCACTGACAAGGGTATACCAGGGGCACCTACCGCTCCTGTTCCTGTACTCAGAGTCCCCATTAACAACTGACTAAGGATAGCACCTCCCTTCGTATTCTGTGCCCATAATTCTTGAGATGTTGCACCTACGAGGTTACCCTTTAATTCCTTTCCAAAGCCTAGGTTGATAAGGTTTTTACCTATTCCCATAGGGCTGCTCCATGAATGTGTAGCTTTTCCTAGCCCCATATCTTCAATTTCTTGCAATTTTTTAAGGGCTGCGGTAGCCTCTACCTCCGTATTTGCATCACCAAACCAAGGTAATTCTGACCCCAGAATCCTCTTTACATTAAAACCTGTTTCCAGAGCAGCAATGCCTGCCCCCACTATAGGCGCAACCCTTCCTAAGAATCTACCTAAGAATCTGGCTCTTGCAATAATGTTTTGTGCTTCAGTGCCAGTTACGGTTTTTAAGAGATTCACAATTTCATCAACTTTAGTTTTTAAATTATTTTTCGCTTGCTCTAAAATCCTTGGGTTAAGAATTAATGTTTTTAAGTTTCTAAGTTGTTGTCCTAACCACGTAGTCAACTTTGACAATAGGTGTCGGGCTTTTGCAAGCTTTGATGACTTAGCAGAGTATTTAGGTGCCATGTCATTGGCATTATTGACTACTGGATACCCACCCCTTGTGGTCATATTAGGTATTGCTTCTATTGCTTCATCTGCCAGATTACGCCCAGCTTTTAGGGTTGCATTTGGATTACTGCCACCACGGAAACCTTTGAGATTCAGTTCCTTTACCAGTTCATCCTTCCAATTCCCTGCTGCTGCCCCAAACCCCTTCGTTATTGACTTATTTTTAAGCACTTGCCCAATAAAAGATTCTGCTGCAAAAGGATTTATTTGTTGTGCAACGCCCCTGATTAGACCATAAGCGACTCTACTAGGGGCGAATCCCCTATTTATTACTTTTGCGGCTGCTCCCGAAGCATTTGTAGTTAGTCTTGCAAGAGTAGCGGGGGCAGCTACAATCCCCAATGCCGTCAGGGAATTTCTAAGAGTAGCATCCAACCCCATAAACAGGTCTGTGAGCTTACCTAGCTTCTCTTTGGCCTTATCAAGGAGGCTTTTTTCATTATCCTTATCTTTATCTAACTGTAAGATTACTGCTGTGGGAGTTTCATCAGCCTTTGTAACCCTTGTAGGGCCTGTAACAGCATCAGTACGTATATCGTATCCATCTATGCCTTCAGATGCACCAGCATCGAAGTCAGTAGACCGTTGCCTTTGTTCCGCAGTAGGGGGTGTATGTTTTGCGGTTGAGGCACCACCCCATGCAGGGATGTTTATGCCCATTCCGATGCCCTTGCCCCCCACAGTTCTATTCCATAAACTCCTAAAAATCTCAGCCCAATAATTCCACCCTATCAACCTTTTGAATTCAGATATTACTATCCTGGCTACACCGCCAATCGCATCTACTACGCCCTTGAATGCTGTTCCCCAAAAACTTGCAGTAGCTAAATCAGATATCCACCCACCAATCTTCTTCACAACACGAACAATTCCCATAATCGTATTGCCTGCGAACCCCAAAATAGCTCTAGATAATTTCCCCATTGTCGGAATTTGACGAGCTAACCAACGCATTACTGGTATCAACACTGGCTTCACTAATGGAGCCAACATTACGTCTACCATAGCACCAAAAATCTGGAAGAATGCACCAACAGTGCTGGTAAAGACCTGAGATTGTTTAAGGATGCCTGCTAACCCCATCTGGATGCCTAGGGTTTTAAACATCCTAGTCCACCATTGAGGTTGGTTTTTAGCAAAGGCAACAGACTTTATTTGGGCATCTTTAACAGTTTTCTGGAAACTACGTGTCTCACGTTCAGCGGAGCGTGTTCCAGTCCCCCCACCACCGCCAGCTAACCCAGAACCTAAAGAGGGGTTCCCCCCAGCTATATTCGCAGCTTGGTTCGCCCCCTCAATTAAAATTTTACCTAATATGTTATCAGCAGCCATTTATTTATCCCTTTGCCTGTAACTCATGTTCACGTTCTGCTTTTGCAGCCATTAACGCTAAAACCAGGGATACTTCATGAGGCAGCATTTGTTGTATATAATCCCACGGTATGCCTTTTTCTAATAACGTTAAAAGTATTGTCCAATGATTATACAGATGCGCTTCATTTTGAGAAATTTCTCCTAAGTCTTTATAAAATAACGTTATTCGTCTTTTAAAGTCTCAACGTCACCTATCTCCTCAGTTCCAAAGGCTTGAGGAACAACACTCTCTAACACACCCCCCAATCTTTCATCAATGGACAGTAAGAATAGTTCTGTTGTTTTCCCCCACGGCGCATCTACTATCATTTCTTTTAAGGATTCTCTAACATAAGCATCCCCGTCAAACTTAGCTCCACCCTCTGTATCCCAAGCCATAGCTTTAGAAAGAATTTGGTTGCGTTTACTCCATGATAGAGGTCTAACAGTTATTGTAAATTCAGCCCCATCTAATTCTAAGGTACGTACCTCTGTTTTATTAGCGATACGATATTTATTAAAATCAAATTCCTTTTTGGGCTTATTTAGGGATAGCGGAAGAGAATCTTCCAATTCTTCTATTTGTTCTTCCTCTTCCTCCGTTAATTCATCTAATGATGGGCCTCTGTTTGCTTTTCTTTTAGTTGCCATACTTCCCTCCTACGGATAATAATAAAGACTGTCTTCCACCACTATTTTAGCATTCCGTACTAAGATATCAGCATCTACCTGAACTGGGTTATCTCCTGTTATTCCATGCGGAGCAGACCTAAAGAAGGCTCCCTGTTCATTACCACCTGTTGCAGCTGTACCATCATCAGGTATGGTAATCGTAATAGAGTCATTGGTTCCTCTAGTAAATGATAACACAATATTGAATCCTTGCATACCACTTCCAAAGTCACCCTCAGTTAGAAACTCTTTAAACAAGGTAGCACCAGTAGCAGTTTGAGCTTGAGAATCTGGTAAAGCTAATGTTACCCCCAATGAATATTCTCTACGTTGCTCCCGAATTTCCGTTGGCCCTCGCTTCTCTCCCTGTCTCCGTTGAATGTAATAGCGGGGTTCTTCTCCGTTAGCAACAGAGAGGTTGAAGGAACGCACTCTCGCCACCTCTACCCCAAACATAGTAACGCTTCCTTGAGAGAAGAAATATGGATTCGATGTTGGGAAATCTACATTACTAGATGTAATACTTTGCATTACACCAGCATGTGGAACTCTAGTTGAAGTACTAGTAGAATTTCCTAGCATCTGATTATGTTTCATGCCTTGGAAGTTAACCCCATCCCATGACATGTTGAGCATCCCCCCTTCATCTGCTGCCAAAGTTGCAGAACCTATCTTCCCCCCAAAATATGTCCTATCAAAGTCATTAGCAGCGGTTTCTCCGCTATCCCGCATATGGACATGCCAAGACACTGTGTCTAAGTCTACTTGTTCAAAAATATGATGTGCATATGTAACACCTGATGTGGCTACTTCTTGAACTTGCGTTTGTCCTGACCCTGCTGCTGTATGAGCATAACTTAGAGGATAATCTAACTGTAAAGTTGTGCTACTAATAGCAATAATTTTACGAACTTCAGCAACATCAGTGGCTACTGGGGTACTAGAAGCGTGGTCTAGAACTATCAAATCATTTACAGCCAAGCCCGTAGCTGCATTAACAGTAACATACACATCTCCCTTACGAGCATCCGCAGATAAATATGTTCTGGCAGTAACAGCACTAGGTTTAGTTACTACTTTACCAAAGGGGAAACGCAAAGGTCTTCCATTTAGAAGAACAAAACCACTGACAGAACCTGTAAAAGCCTGCTGACCTTTATAGGCAGCATAGAAGTTACGTTTGGATTGTGTACCCAAAAAATAACGTGGTTCAATAGTTGGAGTTAAATCTGGTACTTCTACAGTATCATATACCCCAGGAATTTGATTCATGTAGATTTCATTAGCTGTTGTGGTAGTAGCTGTAACAACCTGAACTGCTGCTCCACTAGCGTGATAATGGGCAGTTGGGGCATCAAGATATAGGTCATTAGACTCCACAAACTCTACGCGACGAAGCTCAGATTCGGTATTGCTGGCTCCACCTATTTTAATATCTTCTCCAGCAGTAATTCCAGACGAACTCGCCACGCTTATTTTATTGCTTCCTGCTGCAAAAGCACTAGATAAAGTACTATTACCTGTCCCATTGGTAACACTAGTAGCCATGCCAGGATAGGCCCCAGGTGCAGACTCGCTCCCAAATGTCAATTGGGCTTGGTCACTTCGATATACAGCCATTGGTTTCCTCCATCAAAAAGTATATACTATATTATACTCTCTTTTACGTAGTTTCTAAAAGAATTGCGCTATTTTCTAGTTGCACATTAACTAGACCTGACCAAACATTTACTTGTTGTTGAGTCATTTCTTGAAAACTTACAAACCTAACACGTTGAAAATTTGTTAAACTATGCATTCTTAAATGACATAATTTTCTAATTTCTCTAATTATATCATATAAACGTTGTCTATTGTTGTTTGTATGAATTTCTAGTTCAATATTATATAATCTATTTCCATACTTCCAATTACCTATAGGTATCTCATCAAAAGCTGGGTTCCCTGGTCTAGCCACAACTACATCTTTAACATTCAAATCATAACGTAAAGGGTCATTGGTACTCCCTGTAACTTCAATAAATCTAGGTTCAGTCACATTAGAAGTATCCCATTGTGCATCTAAATCATCAACAAATTCTTTAACTGGTAATGGTTCAGGCATTAGAATATCTCCCAAGCACGTAAGGTATCCAATCGTTCTTCTGCTTCTCTTGACCACCCCTCGATTTTTTGCATTAACTGTACTCTATCTGTCCCACTGACTGTGAACTGCCCAAAATCTGAAGACCTTAATACGTCTACTGCTGTAAGTTTCTTGGCTACATCATGAATAATTCCTGCTTCCATAGGGTTCATATTCACATCTCTACCAGCTAAATACTGTACTCTAATGGGATTAGTAAACTCTCCTCCACCAAAACGCCATACAGGAGCATTGTATGATTGGAATCTAGCAGGCAGTAAGAAATATCTAGAGAAATAAACTACCCCCACATCTGGCGTAAGGAAGTAATCTTTTGTACGTCCTTCGGTCTTATCATCCCAATCTGCCCCATTCCATATCCCAACAGACAATAATTTATATGCGTCATTTCGACGTAACTTAAACCCGTTAAGATTAAAGTCATGGTACTCTTCAGCAATATAATTAGGCCTCCAAGATTTCCTCGTATAGTAATCAATTTTAGATTGAGCAGCCTCTATGTATTGCTCCACCGTTATTTTTGATGGTATAGTCGAAGCAGTAAAATCCGTGGTGTCACTAATATTTGTTAGCTGGAGTAGATTAAAAATATCTTTTGTGCTACAATAAGAATTGATGGGCCTCATTTGAATACGTTTAATAGTCGGAGCCGTTGTAACACTAGCAGCTGTAACTCTCACCCAATATTTAGTCACACTATTAATAGCAGTAGTAGCCCAATCACTTAGTAGGTTTACAGGAAAAATCTCCACCCCATCTTTAGTAAACTCAAAAGATTTCCCAAAATCTGACGAATCTGGGTCATGAATTAATCGGGCTGTGCCAGGAACAAAAGTTGTCCAAGCTGACCCATTATAATATTGCCACGTTAAAGCCCCAATAACGGCTGGAACATCAATATCAAAGACCGCCATATCGAAGCGTTCATCGTGGCCCAAGTATAAATAATGGGACGCAGTATCTAATACAGCAAAAGAAGTCCCAGCTGGAGACTGAGCTTCTAGAGTTACGTCAGTATAAGTACTGCTCCCATCAAAATTAAAGATTTTTGTGAATTCTAACCCTGTATAAAGGGGCATTGGTTCTCCTTACGTTACCATCATTTCTTCTGGATATCCTTCACTTCTCTCTAAATCTTCTACTACTCCGTTAGGACTTTCTGGCTCATTCTCTTGTTGCTTCCCCCTCAAGTACATAGCTATGCCATTGAGGTTATGAATCTGTTGCATGAGGGTTTCCCTCTGCGTATTCAATTCATTTGCTTGCGCCACCAATTGTTCTAGCTGTTGATTTACCTGTACCAAATCCTGTTCCACATCTATATCTGGCATGTCGTTCCTCCTTAACTTTTGTTTCCTTATATATTATACCACATTTATCCTTTTAATTCATCTATTTCTGCTTTTAATTCTTGAATTTCTTCCTTCAATTCTTCATATAAATCATCTACACGCTGACGGGTTTGATAGACACCACCAGCCAGTAATGGAACCCAACGATTAAGACTTTGACCTATCCACCCATCTGCATCTTTTACTAAAATCCCCATCTCAATAAGTTCATCCTGACTTTCCTGTATTAAATCTTGACCAACACGATAAGGGTCAGAAAAGTGGCGTTCAAGAACAAGAGCGTCATCATATTTATCGAAATTACTGCCAAGGTTATTATTTAATCTCAGTTCTGCGGTTCCATCATAAACTCTCCAAATATCATCATCAGCACTGGAACCATTCGTATCATAAGAACGCATAGAGAAATAATTATTAGAGGTTCCGTTATAGCCCAATCGGTACTTCATGTTATTGGCAGAACCAGAGCCGTCCCCTTCTTTGAAAAATATCTCTGGCGCACCACCATTACTAGGGGTATACAGATTAATAATCTGTGAAGTAAGTTCTGCACCTACCGCAGATAAGGTAACATCTCCATTGAACTTAACATCATTAGTGCCATCGTCAATAACCCAAATATCGCCTTCTGAACTAGAGCCATCAATGTTCTGGGAGCGGAAGCGGAACTGTCCTCCACTGGTATCCATCCAGGCTTCATACTGTTGATTATTGGCATCCCCATTACCAGAGCCTTCACGCCAGCGCAACATTGGGTCACTAGTTGCACTTGCGTTAACTTCAATGCTAACAATAGCTGAAACGTTGGTGGCTCCAGAATCGACAGTAAGCACCCCAGCATTGAATGTCAGCCCCGTTTCACCAATCATAGCATTTGAGCCAGTAACAGTAACTACAGTATTGTCAGTGGAACCTGATAATGTAGCTCCAGAAGCAGGCAAGTTAGTTAAGTTTGCACCACTAATTGCTGGCAAAGTTGCAGGAAATCTAGCGTCTGGAATTGTACCACTTCCTAGATTTGAAGCATTAAGGCCAGTAATACCTGACCCAGCCCCAGTAAGAGTTATAGCTGCTAATGTACCAGCTATTGTAAGAGTACCATTACTAAAAGTAAGGAGGTCTGTATCCGCAGCCAAGCCCATAGTAGTAGCTCCCACAAGAATTGTGGAATCCAAAAAGGTATCTGCCCCAGTACCGCTCCATCTTACAAGAGCCGTATTGGTACTACTCCCTGGTACTACTATTGTTGGACTATGGTCAAATGCTGAATTAGCCATATTTAATTATCTCCTTGGGCATCTATATGTCCACTCCAATCTGTCACAATAAACTCTGATAATCATGCTACTAACAGACCGCTAAAATAGGTTTGCATCAAGGTTGAATCTCCCTTTATGTCAACAGTATCGCCAGATTCCCCATTTATAGCAAACTTGATAACGCAAGTGTCTGACGCATCCATATCTATGATACTTGCAAAGGCACCACCCCCTGCGGCATTAGCATCGTTCCCAGCGTCAAACGTGTGTCTAGCTGACCGATTGGATGCCGCGATTTTTACAAAACCAGTGGATGCTGTATCATGGGACATCCCCCCCGCAGTCACAGCCCCTACGAATAAATATCTTCCAGTTACTGGGGCCGTGAATGTGTAGTTGCTGTTATTGTAATCATCGTTCTGGTCGAAGACTTCCGAATCAAATTCAACCGTAACCTCAGTGTTAGTTCCAGTTACATTGCTGGTATCTGCACTATTAAACGCCAAGAATGAAGGCTGTGCCGCCATCGTGACTTCACCGTTAGCACTGATGGCGATACCAGTACTACCGCCATTGCCAACTAGAAGTCTGGCTTGCATATCCAAATTACCCCCAAGTTGAGGGGATGTGTCTGCAACTACACTAGCGATACCACCAGCAGCATCTACATAAGCCTTAATAGATTGTTGAGAAGCTAAATGAGTGGCACTGTCAGAAGCCATATTATCTTCATCTTTAACGGCTGCTCCCCCAACTAATGTGGCAGAAACAGTACCAGCAACGGTTACCGTACCAGAAGTAAGAGTAATCAAATCCACATCCCCCGCAAGTCCTATCCTTCCGTTTCCACCAGAGTCTAGGATAATGAGGGATTCGCCTAAGTTTTTAGACGCAACCCACTTTACGGCAGCACCAGCAGTTGTATTGCTGGCTGCTACTGTTAAAGCAGGGTCATGGTTAAATGCTGTGTTAGCCATTCATTACTCCTTAATCCAGTTTGGCGATAGCAAATTCAGAACTATAATTATTATTACCTGGAATATCGAGGTTACCCCCACTGTTTTGATAAACGAAAAGCTCTACATAATCATTTGCCGAAAAGCTCCAAATAGTCGATAAAGACATTCTTTGTCCTGCTGATGCTCCTGGCTGACTTTGGTGAGCTATTTCTGTTGAACCGTTAACTGTAATTCGCATAATTCTAAAACTTCCAGAAGAATTGCCTACCCATTCAATACCACCCCAAACGGTATATACCCCTGCGGTAGTAATAGTTAATCGTGAATTATTTGTTGAATTATGATGAATACCAGATGTTGTCCCGCCCCCAGTGTCAAAACGTTCACTATTAAAAGCTAAGGCTGTCCAAGTGGCATTACTAATAGTTTGGGCAGCATTATTATATACTCTAGCATTAATAGCTGATGCAGCACCAGCATAAGTCTTTACATCTGAGGCAGGAACAGTTTTCATAGTCCCACCATCATTAACAATAAACCCATCTGCATCTGCAATAGTAATGGAACTACCTACAGAAGTACCACCATCAAGAAGATTTAGTTCTGCATCAGTTACAGATGTATTAGAATGAGAAGCGATGCCATGTGCTTCTGCATGGTGGGCTGAACCGCTATGTGTACTATCTACAGTAGGGCTTGACCATGAACCGCCTAGCTCCCCACCAGGGGCAGAGCCTACTACCACCTCTGCTGTTAACGTACCATTAGCAGTTGTTGTTAAATACGTGGCATCATTAGGAGCATTCGTCTGTACGTTGCTACTTATTACCTCACCACGATAAGTAAGGATAACCATTTCAGAATCATTCTTTGTTACAATAGCTAGAGGTTTTGAAACTCTTCCAGCCGTGCTAGTTTCTGTAGTAGTCATCTGTCCATTACTGGCATCTAGGAACATAATAGTTCCAGAGGCTTGGGCAGGAACTGCATCACCTGTAACCGTACCATGTACCTGAAGGGTATAGGTATCTGTTGTTACAGATATTATAACACCAGCTACTTCAGCATTGGCTTCAGTTGTACAATCAGCGTAAGCATATACACCATCAGTACTTGTGGCTTTCATCCATCTCCCCACCACAAAGCTGTGGCCTGTAGCTGTTACCAATATCTGGTCAGAACTAGATACGGATGTTCCACCAATATCTCCAAGCTCTACACCCCAGAACGTGGCATCTGCTTGGGGAGCGGAACCAAAGACAATGTTCGTACCACTAATTGTATAAGCAGACCCAGGTTCTTGCATTACACCATCTACGGCAATCATCAAATTCTGAGGCGTAGCCACACTCAAGGCAGTACCATTCGTATCCTGTATGGCAAACGAAGTAGTACTTCCATTAAAGCTGGAAGAAAAATCTTTTAATATTCTAAACGCCCCAGATTTACTTGGGCCTCTACCTATATATGGCATATTATCCTCTTTCTAAACAGAATGTTGTTCAATGATTTGCGTAATTAACGTAGGGTCTAAATCATCTGCAAATTCTATCCAAATGTCAGAACCCTTACTTCTTAATCGTCCACAATCAGCCGTACACGCTTCTTCACCTTCCGAATCTATGAAAGTTCGATGAAATCCTTCTACCTGAGATAATATTTCATCGTGCAGTTTAGCTAGATTATGTTCTTTTTGATAATGTGCACTTTGCATATTAACCTCTCTTAACCAATACCAATACGAGCCATAGAAAATTCGGGTGAATGATTAGCATTTACTGTTGTTGTTAATGCACCCCCACTGTTTTGTCTTGCTACAAGTGTTACAAACTCGTTTACAGCTAGTTTATAAATAGTGGTAATAGTCATTTTATGTCCAGTTGCTGGAGACTCATCTTTAGAAACGAAATCAATATAAGTGCCGTTATTTCCGTTAGAGTCATACTTAATTATACCAAGTCTTCTATGTGTAGCACTCGTATCATACTCCCACTGAATAGTGCCACTTATGACATACACTCCAGCCGTTTTGCATGTTAATCGAGTATTATTGGTGGAATTATCATGTATAGCATCTGTATCAAACCTCTCTTGATTAAATGCTATTGCATCCGTAGCTCCATTAGCAAAGGATTGTGTTGAATCGCTATATACACGGGCGCATTCATCATAGCCCCCACCAGGGGCAGCCCAAGCGTTATCTCCTCTTAAAAATGTAGAGCTTGAAGCTGTACCAGTAGCCGATAAGTGGGCAATATCCACAGCACCAGCAGCTAATTCATCACTATCTACAGCATTGTCGGCAAGATGTTCATTATCAATGGAAGTTGCTGCATAATGCTGAGAATCAATGGCATCATTAGCAATACTAATTGTAGCTGCTCCATTGGCTCCTGCATCCGTTAATGTAATACCTGAACCAGCAGCTAATGTTCGTTCAGACGTTAATGTACTATTAGTACTCAACGTGATATAAGTAGCATCATTGGGAGCGTTGGTCTGAGCAGTAGATGTTAATACTTCTCCACGATAATGGATTAGAATCATCTTAGCATTTGATTCTGTAATCACCGCCACAGGTTTAGAGACAGCACCAACAGTTGTAGGCTCCGTAGAAGTTAGTTGGCTATCGTCAGCTTCGGCTAGGAAAAATACTGTACCAGCAGTTGCGGTAGGAACAGCAGCAACAACATCTACAAATCCACTAGTTGTAATAGTATATTGATTAGCTGTATCTATCGAAGTGATAACTCCCACAACTTCAGCATTAGCAGCCGTGTTTGCCCTAGCAACTACAAACTGTCCATCTGTACCAGATGAACGAACTGCTTTACCAATATCATTAGCATCAAACCCATGACTAGTATGAGAAACAGTCAAGGTCATCCTATTGTCCGTAAAAGGACTAGATACTATTGTTTGTGCCATTTATTACTCCTTTGACCAAATACAGGTGTCTTCATCTAAAGCTCAATCGCCTTCCACGTTTATATCTGACAGCCTCTACCTATATATGGCATATTTGCATTCTCCTAATATATTATACTCTTTAGTATACTATTATCATCTAGTTCTGCCACTAGAACATTATTGCTTTCGGGGTAAATGGCGAAGTGTGTGTGATAACAAGCCTTGGGCGTTTATCACCTGAAAGGGTTTCCTCAGCACTGGCAAACCGAATTGTAGAGTCTTGTCCCAATGTGATTGTTGGCTCATCATTATCGTTATCACGTTTAGTTTTTAAACCAAAATTTATAACGCCGTTTCCTCCTATTCGTGTGAGGCCCGTTGCATTTAAAGTAAAGGATTCATGTGTTGAGGAATCGTTAGTAATAGTCGAAAAAGGTCTATCTGCTGCTTGCTTTGTTGTGCCCAGGTGGTCATAATCATCAACCACTAAGTCAGTATTTGAGAGCGGAGTAGCATCAACCAAGGAACATGAATCGGTAAAGTAGTCATTATTAAAAATACAAACAAGGTCTAAGGTTGCCGAAACAATATTATCCCCATCAATACTTGATTTATCAAAGCCTAGCATTGAGCGGTTAATCTCTGACCAGTTTGAGATGAAAGCTTTAATCATGCAACGAAGTGAATTATTGGAGGGATAGACGGCACTACCTGAGGTACGGCTACGTATATCTGCCCAAGAAGCTCCACCCGAACCACTTTCGTCATTTCTAAGGTAGCCATCAACGGATGTGGACTCGACATCAGCGTCAGGGTAGAAGGTGGTTATAGTCATTCCAACACCACCGCATCCCCAACAATGGTGTTGAAGCGTGTCAGGAGTGTACTCATACCAGATTGCATACGGACGGTTATATCGTCTGGGAGCGTAACCCTACGCAAAACATCCACACCACCACCAAAATGAGCCACCTTGCGGGTGTTATGGTCTTGTATGATAACCTCCCAAATAGAGGAATCGTCCATGTGTGGAGCAGCGAGGTATTTCCAGTCCTGACCTTCTGGCAAGAACGCTACTTCCTCACTATCTATTGTATTGGTGGGGGCCAGGCTGTCATCCTCCAGAAGTGCATTACCATCGGAATCGGTAGCTCTCTTCTGCCTCAGACCCTCATCACCACACCAGCGATAATGTTCGCTGAACCAGAACCCACCATCGTCGTGATAGTGTTCAGCCTGCACTACCAAGAAGCAGTCTTGCTCAAACATATTTACTACTTCAATATGACTCATTACGGTAACCTACATGTCATATTAATAATTAACCCACTTCCAGCCGTACCAGAGCCTACACCATCTATATCTACCCGAATAATATCATGGGTAGTTAAATCATCTTCACTAGTATTAATTACTGCTGCGGTTGCAGCGGTATCCGAACCAGTTTCTCCTGCGTCGATGGTAATGGCAGGTGATAAAATATCAGCCCCCGAAGTTACATTATGTAACATAAATGTAGCCACACTACCCGCAGGAGCAGTAATTACCTCCGCATGAACAGCTACGATATTAAACCCATTCAAGGTGGCTGGAACGTAAAAATAAAATTTCCCGTCCCCAGTTGTAAGAGCAGTTGCAAAATCAACTACTACTAATTGAATATTTGTTTCTCTTGCCGTATTATCCAACTTAGCTAATGTTACTTGGTTATCACCAATATGTACAGTATCTATAGACCCATTTACATACTGGTCAGAGTCAATGGAATTAGCAGACATGTGAACTAGGTCAATTGAGCCGTCCACGTATTGGTCACTATCTATAGAATTTACTGCCATTTTAGCGAGGGTTATAGAACCATCAGCAATTGCGGCAGCACCAGTACTAAGGACTTCTCCACGTTGCTGTACCATAATCATTTCTGAGTTGGCTACCGTAACAACTGCCATTGGCTTGGAGATTTGTCCAGCACTACTAGGTTCAGTGGCAGCAAGCAATCCTGCTGAAACCTGTAAGAATAATACCGTACCAGCCGTGACGTTAGGTACGCAACCATCTACCGTAATTCGTCCACCTAAGGCGATTGTAACGGTGTTTGTGGTGGTGGCTATGATAATACCCACAACCTCTGCATTTGCAGCAGAATCGGCTGTAGCATGGGCATAACCACTACTAGTCATTTTTACGGGGTAGCCTAATGTAAGAGTATGACTATTTTGAGTCACGGTAATTACATCAGCACTACCGCCTAATGTTGCTCCAATCTTAGTTAATGCCATTAGTTGCCATAGCCCCCATAACTTCTACGTTCCCCTGAAGGGAGAAGCCCCGATTTTCCTAGTTCTTGTAATACATCATTGAACCCCATATGGTCACCCATGATGGTTTTCATCTGGTCATCTGCTACTGCTAGATTCTTTTCTAATGCATTCATACGTTCTTGCAAATTTTCTGCCTCTTCCTGTACAGCTTCTAGTTGTCCAACCGTAGTTGTAACATCACTTCTTAGTGAAAGTACCCACCCTATTAATCCTACGCCCACTATTATAAGTGGAACTATCGTGGCGATAAGGCTTAAATTCATTTTCCCCATAGTATATTATACTCCTTTCACCCCTAAGTTTTTTGTAGAAAAATAGATTTATTAAGACTTGGATACAAATTACTATCCCTGCCCCCACCAATGCATCTATATGCCCACTCCAATCTGTCACGCCTTTAATGCATCTACTTCTGCTTTTAATTCTTGTATGGCTTTTACTACTACAGCCATAAGTTTTCCATCTTCTAATGAATACCATCCATTATTTTCGTCTGCATTAAAAGGAACTATTTCTGGAATAATAGCCTTTATTTCTTGAGCCACGAACCCAATTTGTCTTTTTGAGGTAGTGCTAAGGGTAACAACCCCATCTTCAATACTGCCACTATATTTATCATATACTTTAGGCTGTAGTTGCATAATAGTGTCTAATCCATAAGGAACAACTTCTTGATTAAATTTTAATCTATTATCTGAAAAAGTTGTCCAACTATCATCTGCATATCCCGTTCCATCGGCCCTAAAGAAGAAGCTTCTGGATGAAGTAGAACCATCAGAATATCCCATTGCACATATATTTGCGCTAGTATTGATAGTCAGGTCACCATTACTACCATCGTGGGGACGCATCATAATTTGGCAAGTTGCCCCTTGGTTAGAAGCTTGCGTAGTCCAAAATGTTCCTATCCAACTGGTTAAATAGAACCCCGTATTACCCTGTGAGAACGATTTAATAATTGCACTGCCACCATTAGCTGTATACCAACCTGGCTGTATACTAAAATAAGTATCTGTAGACACAGCTTCAGCAGAGGATACATGGTTAGTTTGCGGTAAAGTAGTTAACCCGTGGCTAGTACCAGAATGGTGAAGTCTGAAATGACCATTCGTTGTACTTCCTCCCCCCGATTTATATAAATCAAAATACCCATCGGTAGTCAAAGTGGCTCTATCATTAGTTCCTAAATTACCATTAGTATTAGCTATTTTAAATTTATTAGAATCACTGTTATCTACACCGATAATGTAAGAATCACCACCAGCACTGAAAAGGGCTTCAGCATCTCCTGCACTAGCTCCTCCTGTTTGAATTGTTAATCTGGTAGATGCAGAAGAAGTATTGCTATCGTTTATTAAGTTAATTGCATTGTTACCATCATGGTCATTATCAAAAGACAAGGCATTAGAACCAAATGTCAGGGTAGCTTCTCCTTCTAAAGTATTTGCGGTTCCCGAACCTGTTATAACTCTGTTATCGGCATTATTATTGATAGTGGTTCCTGAAATACCAGTTAAACTTGAACCATCACCTGTATAAGCAGTAGCTGCAACTGTTCCAGCTACCGTTACAGTACCTGATGTAATAGTTATTACGTCTAAATCTCCAGCAATACCAATTCTACCATTTCCCCCCGAATCAAGGATGATGGTAGACTCTCCAAGGTTACTGGCAGCACTCCATATAACTGCTGCTTTAGCAGTTGTATTACTTGCAGGAACTGTTATTGCTGGGCCATGTTCAAATGCTGATGGCATATTGTTTATCCCCCTAAACTCTGGTAATCATCTCTAGCCAGTATCATCGTTATCAATCCGTCCTCTGTGGCTGGCATCGTGGTCACACTAGAATCAGCCATGATTATCGGGTGGTACTTGGCAATCATCTTCTTCTTTCCACGGTTGATTTGCCCCATCAGCGCACCGTAAATCCATTCGTCTAAATCCTGAACAAAGGATAAAATACAATTTCCAGCCAGGTCTGCAATCGTGATGCCTGACGAGAACAACGTAACCGTCGAACCGTCTCTAGTCACCGCGTCATACTTATCTTTATTCGTGGTGCTAGTGGCAACCGCAGAGTCTGCCGCCGCATCCTGTTGCGCTCTAGTCTTGTAGTCGCTACGCGCCAGAATCAATGTAGCCAAATCATCAGGGTTGGCAGGCAGTTCAGTAATACTGTCATCGGCATATAACGTAGGTCGCCATACTTCAATAAGAGCATCCCTGCGTAATCGTGCTTTTTCAGTAATCGTATCCATCAACCATGCTTCAACATCAGGAACTATATGCAATAAGCAAGAGTTCTCATTGGCTGTGACTATGATGCCGCTAGATAAAAGAATCATAAAACCTCCTATGCGATTAAATGTACGCCTAATCGAGTGAGTAAACCATCTGCAATATCAACCACAGCAGTCCCACCACCAACTGTTAATTTTATAAGCACAGTGTCCCCAGCCTCCAGGGGAACTATAGCCGTAGCACTATAAGAAAGCTCGTTTGCGGCTGTCTTGATAGCGTCTGGGCTTCCGCTAGGTAGGTTGAACTCTCTATTGGTTGATGTAATGAAAACGTTACAGGTATTTGCGGTGTTGACCAGGCCCATAATATAGAGACTGGTTGTTACTAAATATGTCCCCGTTACGGGCGCAGTAAAAGTCGAAGTTCCATCAAAATCAGAGTTTCGGTCTTGAATTGGAGTAGCACCGAAAACTACTGTTGCTTTAGTGCTATTGCCAGTTGCGTTTGTTTGGGTACTGGCACTATGAACCAAAACGAGAGGCTGTGCCGACATCGTGACTTCACCATTGGCACTGATAGCAATACCAGTGGAGCCACCGTTGCCTACAAGTAGGTTGGCCTGCATATCGAGGTTGCCGCCAAGCTGAGGGGATGTGTCCGCAACTACACTAGCTATACCACCAGCACCATCTATTTGAGTTTGAATAGCACTAGTAACACCATCAAGATATCCTATTTCTGTTGACGTTACTGCACTAACAGATACGTCACCATTACCATCAGAGACTAATGCTCTTGAAGCAGTTAAATCTGCCATCTTACTAAATTCAATCGCTGCACCTGATGCTACACTCGCATTAACCACAGCATTTGCTGCTAGTTCATCAGCACCTACTGCATCATCAGCAAGGTGTTCATTATCTATAGATTGGGCTGCATAATGTTGACTATCTATTTGGTCATTACCTATGTGCGCTGAATCTATAGAGCCATCAACATACTGGTCACTATCAATAGAGTTGACAGACATATGCGCTAGGTCGATTGAACCATCTACATACTGGTCAGAGTCCACCGAATTAGCAGCCATCTTAGCAACGGTTACAGAACCATCGGAAGGTGTACCTATATCTAATGTATCTCCTAAAGATACCCCAAAAAATGTGGTGCTAGTTGCAGGAGCCGTAGTAAAAGTTATTTGATTACCAGATACCGTATAACTAGAATTAGGTTCTTGTAGTACCCCACCTAATGATATAATCATGGTAGTAGGACTAGTAGGATATACAGCTACTCCATCCGCAGTTAAATTAAACACAGTCCTAGACCCATCAAATACTCCACTAGGAGCCGTTAATGCATCTAGTAATTGATAATTCCCATGTTCAGGTTCTTTACCTATATATGGCATCTTATGTGTTCTCCAATATGCTCAAAGTAGCATCCATTACATCGTCCGCACTAGCTCGTACACAAAGAATATCGCCATTACTTCCAGTTCCAGTAGTATTCGCTATAACTACTTTTCCTGAGATGATTTCTAAAGCACTTCCTACAGGTATTTGTGCGCCTTTAACGATATATGTAGTTAATTCGGTAACCGCCCCAAGTTTCCCTTCAGTATTATCTTCAGGCATAATAGCTACATCAGCCGTAACACTAGCCCCACTAGTATTAGTTAGCAATAGGCCAATAATAACGGTATCACAATTAGCTGGAACTTGGTACATCTGTGAGTCAGCATGTTCTATCGCTTCAGCTTGAATGTTTGAGTAGACTCTCCGTTTAAATTCAGTTGCCATTTATATCTCCTTAAAGTGCGACTGCCATTGCTATGGCAAAAGATTCGGATGCGCCTGAACCAGCTGCGTATGTTTTAATCTGAGAAGCATTAATATATTTCGTTGCTCCACCATCATCAATTAAAAGCTTATCAGCATCAGCTATAGTAATACCTGTTCCATCAGTACCGCTATCTATTTGAATAGCTCCACCAGCTACTTTATCAGCTGTTGAAATCGTAGCCAATTTAGAATCGGCAATTGCAGCATCAGATTTTATATCAGCATTAACAATCACATCCGCAGTTATCGCAGCCACACTGGTAACATTTTGAGAACCATCAAATGATGCAGAAGTCCACGTAATATCCCCCGATGCTGAAATAGTCCTACCTGTAGCCAATATTGTTGCTGAACCCGCAAGCCCTGTTGCAGTTCCAGCACTTCCTGTAACGTTACCAGTCACATTGCCTTCCAAATTAGCAACTATAGTCCCGACAGACCCAGAGACTACCTCAGAACTAATACTTGCATCAGGGATAAAGGTTAGTTTTCCAGCCGAATCATCCCAACCTAAGAATGCTTCTTTAGCAGCAGAACCGTTATGGTATTCCATTGCTATCCCTACATCTTTATTAGTATCAGAGCCTAAATTGCCTCCTCCTGAGGCTGTCTGCAAATGAATAATCGGGTCTACAACCGTTAAGACAGTGCTATTGACAGTGGTGGTAGTTCCTGTTACAGTTAAATTGCCTGCGGAAATAGTTCCTGTAGTTGTGATATTACTAGAGCCAGTATCAATTGTGCCGAATCCAGAGGTAATTGACCCAGCATTTAAAACCCCAACAGTTGTAATCTGCCCTTGAGAGGCATCCACATTTAATGTGTTAGTTGCGAGGGTAATACCCGTGCCTGCTACTAATGCAGTTTTAGACATAGCTATAGCAGCATCTGATTTAATATCTGCATTTACAACTACATCAGAAGTTATGGCTGTTACACCCGCAGCACTGATGGTTACGTCTCCAGATACAGCTTTATTTTCAAATCTAGAATCCCCATTATCATAAATAAGGAGGTGAGCATCGGCTGCTGAAGCTATTGTTACATCCGATAACCCTGTTAAAGCGGTTGCGCCACTTGCTGATGCTATTGTTACTGTATCTGACCCCGCAGTAGTTGTGATAGTCACATTGCTTCCAGCAGCAAAAGTAAGAGTATCCGTTGCGCTGTCTGCAACTACGTTATCTTGTCCACTAACAGCAATGGTATTAAAGAGATTCTGAGAGCCTGGAACTTGGGAAGCTACATAGGCTTTAATGCTCTGTTGAGAAGCTACTTTATCAGCAGCATCCGAAGCAAAATCATTTTCATCAAGAAATGCTGTACCAGATAAACTAGTATTAAGTACAGGACTTGTTAAAGTCTTACTACTTAATGTTTCAGCCACTGTATTACCAGCGACTAAATTCCATGAATCTCCATCCCATTGAAATAGGTCATCTGTATCAGTTTCAAGGAAAGTAGCTCCTTTTGTAGCCGATGATAATGTGGGTTTAGTATCACTGTTTAACCCCGTTATTCGACTCCCGCCAAAATATACAACTGTCATTTATGCCACCCTCGTCCAATTTGGCATTGGAACCTCATAAGAATGTCCACAATATAGCTCTAGGAGCATCATAGAACGGGCAAAGTCATATGTCGGGTCTTTTGCCCCATCTCTACCACCACATACCCCGCAAATCGCCCCAGGAGACGTTATCTGCACTTCTTGAACACTTCCTGCTTTCTGTATCGAGACGCATAAAGCATTATTGTTAGCATCTATCTCTTTAAGATACATACGAGCCTTTTCATTAGCAGCAGCAGCTGGCTTAGATGCATCAGTTGTCTTAGTATCGAATTCTACAAATGCGCCAGTATTGCCAGCCCCACTTAATACGATTCCCCCCGTACCCTTTCCAGATAATTTAAGGTTTGTGTCAGTTTCTCCACTAGCAATAATGGTGGGGTCACCACCTGTAGCAGCATTTTTAACCGTAATTTCATTTACTGCTGTGGAAACTGAATCAAATATAACTAATTCTAGCCCCGCAGCATCAGCGATATACCCTCCATCAGCAAATTTCGGAGCAGTCAACGTCTTGTTAGTTAGGGTTTGTGTTCCTGTTAAAGTAGCCACTGTACTATCAATATTTAAGGTAACAGTAGTACCCGTAGCTGCGGAAGCAAGGCCCGTACCACCCGCTATAGTAAGCGTTTCACTATTAAGGTCTATATCTATAGTACCGCTATCGGATGTAACATCCAAATCTTCAGCCGTTATTTGTGTAGCTATATAAGCTGCGATAGATTGTTGAGAAGCTACTGCAATTGCACTGCTAGATGCAAAGTCATCCTCATCTAGAAAAGCTGAACCAGATAGTGTGCCATTAAGAACAGGGTTAGTAAGAGTTTTATTCGTTAAAGTTTCCGTACCAGTGATTCTTGATAAAGTAGCAGCAACTCTAGCATCCGCTACTGTACCTGAATTGACCTGTTCTCCAGAAAGAGATTTATTAGTAAAAGTAACTGTGTCAGCTGCATAGGCAGTTAATTCAGCCTGTACATACGCTGTAGTAGCTGCATATGTACTATCATTATTTGCGGATTGTGTAGTTGCTGTAACATTTCCAAATACGGCATTCATGACCGTACCCGAAAATACTTCGGAGTTGTTTGTTGCTGCGGTAAAACCTGTAAAGGTTGTAGCAGAATCATCAAATCCAAAGAAACCTACTCTGGCTGAGGAACCATCGTGATATCTAAACTCTACACCACGGTCTTTATTATCGTCAGAGCCTGGAGCCGTATCTCCACCTAATGTTATAATGGGGTCATCTACAGTAACAGTTGTAGCATTAGCCGTAACTGTGGTGCCCCCTATAATTAAATTTCCTGCAATACTTACAGTAGTATTAGATGCTCCAATGGTCAGCGTATTATTACCAACCGTATCAAATATGGTTTTATCCCCAGAAGTTAGGTCTAAATCAGTAAGGGCGGTTAAAGCAGTAATTGTGCCACCTAAAGCAGTAGATGTTCCTCCAATAGTAAGGGTACTATTAGCTAATTTAGCATTTGCTATGCTTCCTGCTAGTTCGTCATTAGCTACCCCGCCATCTTTGATGGTAATGGCTCCACTACTAGCTGCGAAATTATCCGAAGAAAAACTTGCTATGCCTTTATTACTAGTAGTAGCGTCTTCTCCTGCAATAGTAACAGCATTGCTACCCATTGTGGTATCTATGCCTTCACCCGCTGTAATAGTAAACGTTTCTCCTAAAGCGATAGCGTCTGAACTACCCGCCGAAGCAGCCATTGTAATGGTAGAATTAGCTAAATTAGCATTAGTAATTCCTGCCGAACCACTTAAATGAGCATTCACAACACCACTAAGGGTATTATTTCCAGCTACAATCGTTTTATTGGTTAGTGTGGCAGCATGGGCTTCAAAAACAAACGTATCACCTCCTGTAAGAACAGGTAATGTAACAGTTCTATCAGCAGCTAGGTTGCCAGCTGCAAATACATACTGATGGTCAGAAGCCGAATCATTAATTTGGGGTGTTGTTAAAACAGGACTAGTTAAAGTTTTATTGGTTAGGGTCTGGGCAACGGTATCTCCAGCAATTACATTCCAGCTATCCCCATCCCATTGGTATAAATCATCTGTATTAGTTTCAAGGAAGGTTAAGCCAGCTACGATATTACTAGTATTAACATTTCCTCTATCGGTTGACGTGCCAGCCCAGTTATTTCCAGCGTAATATGTGATTGCCATTACTGTATTCTCCTCAGATTGGGAATATCCATTTGATAGGAGTGTCCACAATATAGTTCTACTATCATTATACCTTCTTGGAAGTTAAAAATTGGGTCTTTAGCTCCATCTGTACTTCCACATTCCCCGCAAACACATCCAGGGGAAGTTAATTCGACTTCAACTACATTCCCCGCTTTCTGAATCTTCACAGCTAACGCATTATTGTTCGTATTAATTTCTTTTACATATAAACGGCCTTCTTCAGCACTAGGGTCAGAAGGGGCGGAAATTTTAGCGAAATCTATATAGGCTTTATTTATCCATCTACTACTAGTTCCATCGTACTGAACATGATTATTATCCTGTACACTCGTAACGGTGGTATCATTCAACTCTGAAAAGCTATCATATTTAGCGACTTCTGTATCTATGTATGTTTTAGCTGCTTTCGCAGACGGTAAGGTATCATCTGATGAGGACACAGCTGATAAATCTGTGTCTAGCATACCAGATTGTAAATCTGCCACAACTATTTGATTTGATGTTAAGCCTCCCTTGGCTCGTTTAAACAAAGGCATGGTTTATCTCCCCCAAGCGATACCACGTATCCTAGCATTTGTTCCTCCTGCCCTAATAATACTAATCTTAGACCCAATATATACTGCGTCATCAAAATATCCCTCATCTTGTGGAACAAGCATGGATGATGTGGTTGCATCATCGTCAAATTCCACATATGCATCTGCTAACTCTATTACAAATGATATTTTACTGCATTCTTCCATGACCGCAGAAATATCTACTACAGTTTCGGCGGAAGCCCCACTCGTAGTCACCGTAAACGTCTTATGTTTACTATAAGTTTGTAAAAGTTCTATCTCTTGTCTCCACGGCTTAGTTGTCATCGACTAACTCCTTATGAGTAAACCGCAATAAAGTGGGTTTACTGTTCCCTAGCGTATTTTTACGATAATTTAGTGCTGAAGAAGCAAGTGGAACCTTAAAACCTTCCTGTTTGGCTATCGCCCCGATAGAAGTAGGCCTAGGAGCCGATAATTCTACTCGTAACTTCTTATTTTCTAGTGCAATTGTGTCCATATCGTCCATTAGGTCATCCATTTGCTTGGTTAACTCGTTTCTAACGCGCTTTTCTGCATCTGTACTACCACTTTGGTTCCTAATATTTAGACTTTGCTCCAACTCATTCTTATGAGAAGTTAGCATTGCCACCTGACTATTCAAGGATAGTGATTCTTGGTCTAATTTAGACCACATTTCTGATGCTTCCGTGTATTTTCCACTTAAATCGTTAGAAAATTCGGTTAAAGCTTGGTGTTCCAACTGCAATTTTTCCAATGCTACCCGTAATTCTTGAGTTAATTCCTCTTTATTAACATTATTGTTATACTCTGATTGCATTTTTATATGTAAATTAGCATTATTAGTCCGTAATTGGTCTAATTCAGCTGCTTGGGCCTCGTTTATGTCATGCATATTGCTTAAATTAGCTTGCATTTCCCCCCAACCCGACGACATTTCATCAAAATTGCCTTTCATAATCGCCATTTCTTCAAAAATACGGTGTTTTTCAACTACTTCAGCGTCTAAACGGTCAATTCTATCCTGTAATTGCCCCTTTTCAACCAATAATTCTTCGTTTGATTCTATTTTTGCCTCTAAAAGTTGCCGTAATTGGCTTTTTTCAGCGTTTATACCGTCAATTTCGACTATTTTAGTCTCTAAATCGGCTATTTTACCTTCTAAAATGGCCTCTTTATGGGCATTGTTTAGGTCAAAAACTTGCGTGTTTTTAGGCCTAGAAACGGGTGTTTTATCGTAAAAATCACCTAATTTCATGATTATTCCACTTCATCCAGCGTTAAAATCCCAGAAGTGAAGTACCCATCAGGTAAAATAGCATCTGGGAGATTTTCTATCCATTTACGAGTGGATTGCCGTGGTACCCATCGGTTTGGGCCTGTCTGAATAGCTCTATTTACAAAGTTATCCATATATATTTGATATCCTGCCTCATAACTATAGGTTATTTCATCTGTAGACTCCCAATACCTCACCTCACCTACAGGAAACTCCACAGGTACTGGAATATTAGGTAAACTCTTATTTATTTTAACCATGACTATGTGTTTTTTAGGGTTTACTTCGGCTACAGCCTCCGCCACTGTTGTAATGGCAGGATATGTATGCATTTCTTCTATTTTCGGGCCAATAATCACTTCCTCGTCCTGTGTTTTCTTCGCCACCTTCTTTTTAGGCATGTTTCTTCCCTCCTTGAGACTTTTTCGTTCTTCTTATAGACTTTATCTTTGACTCTGGATGCTGTCCCACCCTCTTTGCGTCATGAGGATGCGCTTTTCCAGCATCAGCAACACTTCGGAAGCGTCTTCCAGCTTCCATACTACCACCGCCTTTACCGCCTGGGCCTCTACGGGCAATAGAACGCTCATGTGCCCCTGTACCTGAGCCACGCATACGTCTTTTACCCTGAACTTCCCATACGGTACGCCCTAATTTCTCTGGGCGAGTCCAACGATGCTTAACCGCATCCCACATTAGCCCCATTCTAGGGGGTACGGGGGCATGGTCTTTATAAAGCATCGCCAAATCATCTAAAAAATTGCCATCATCCGTTTTTCGCAGCCCTTTTAGCTTACGAACCATTTCTTCTTGTAATTTTCGCTTTTCTTCACGATTTTGTGCCCTTTCCCACTCAGCTGCCATGTGTGGAGGGACTTCACGATTAGCTGTATCAGCACTTAAAGCCCATCCAGCAGCAGCAGACAATAAACGAGCTAAAGCAGGACTAACTCCTTTCTGCATATTCATAATAGCTTTTTCAGAGCCTCCTTTAGCTTTTTCCTTAATCTGTTTCCATCTTTTAGGGTTATGTTGTAAAAAGCGCACAAAAGCGTTCCGTTTATTCCATTTGTCACTCCCTTCGGGAGCATCTCCCATTCCTGGCCTCCAATCGCTTCCTGCTTGGCTACGGGTTTCCCCATGCCTCATCCCTACCGCTGCTGTAGCGTATCGAGACATTTCTTCTATCTCGCTATTCTTACGGCGTCCCCTTGCGCCATATGTAGCAGGGTTTTTATAGGCTGCATTAGGGTCACGGGGCCTACCAACAGGATTACTACCTTCTCGTCGTTGCACTTTCATAAGAGCTTTTTGAGTAGGCTGTTTACGAGCTTCTGCTTTATTCCGTCTAATCCCTGTTAAAATACGCTGTAAGGCATTTTGGTTCTGGTCAAGGAGAGTTTTTTTAGCTTCTTCAACATCATCCTTTGACATATAATTAATGTCTCCGTCATCCGCAGCTATTTGACGGGCTGCGCTTTCTTCCCGCATATTAAAACGAGGAGTGCCATACCCTTTTTCAAAGAAGTTCTCTAATTGGTCAAATACGCTCATACATAACTCCAAAATAAATCCATATAATATATTATACTCTACTGACTACCAAAAGTCTAGGCTATTAAACCTTGTAATGGTGATTGTTGTGACTCACCTGAATCATTCCCAATCAATCCTTGTAGTGGGGAGCGTTGTACGGAATCATCGGCTATTAATCCCGATAAACCTCCCGATGGTTGTTGTCCTACCTGAGAAGGTTGATAACTTTGCTGTGGGTTTTCAAACCTATTTGCCCAACCCTCTTCAGAAGAAGGAGCAAATTTATCTTGTACCTGTTGATTTCCCATATAATCATCATATAACCTGTTTATATGCTGCCAATCAGAATCTAAATCAGAATTCAAATTGTTTAACTGACTGTTTACTCCTTGGAATTCCAAATTTTGGTCATTATGATACTGATGTTGTGGGTCATTAACTCCCACCTTCTTTGCTTCTTGTTGGTGGAAAGCAACCTTTTTAGAAACGTGTCTTCTCAATTCAGCTAAATCCTCTCCCCGTGCTTTTGCCTCACCAGGCGATAAGTACCGCATAGGATTCCCATGCATTTGCAGCTTGTCCATAACATCCTTGGTACGTTGTTCAGCTTCAGCGTCCATTCTATACTGTCTACGTATTCGACGTATAGCCTCATATGCAGGGTCATTTTTCCCGAAGAATCTACGAACTACCCCCTTAGCTCCTCTCCCTACCCCTCTTATTGTAGACGGGCTGTCTTTAACATCTGCTGCCATAGCAAATGGATTAACAATACCACTCAGCCAACCCAATATCCCTGAGCCTGTTTTATCAAACACATCTCTATATCGTTGTTGATACTCTTGGTTAGTTCCCCAGAATTCACCTGAATGGCCCAATTCATCTGACATTAAGTCTTTACTCCCTGGTTGTGCCTTTCCTGCCTCCCCCCGTTGCCTTCGTCTGCGTTCTAATGCGTCTCCCCTAAAGACTTCTTTTAGTATGTCCATCTGTTGCATTGGTTGTTGGGGGGCACTTGGTGGACGTAGAACCTTTCCAGTTAGGAAATTCCCTTCATTGTCTTTAAAGCTATTTCCTGATTGCGTGAAATAATTATAAAATTGTTGGGAATAATAATCATGTATTACATCATTAACTGCCTGAGGTTGGGTTTTATCCTTTTGTTGAACCGCAGGCCACTCACCATCCGCATGGCTAATATTACCTTGTGAATCTACATAATAAGATAAGTCATTGTTGTTGTTCATTTGAGCAACTTTAGCCTTGCCTCTACGAGCGAAAGCATATCTAGGATTAGCCTCTCCTTGTCCTTCAGGTCTATGAGAACCATGATAATGCTCCCCCGCAGGAATTACCATACCTGAACCTGGGCCAGCATTTGCCAATTCTTCTCTAACATCATTATATCTATGGGGGTTTATCCATGCTCCTGATTCAGGATGGAACCACCCATGTTGAACACCATGTTCTCCCAATAGACTTTTCGTCCTTGCAAATTTATTATCATCATTATCAAATCTTTCTAATGCCCCTTGATGGTCAATGGGCCTAAAGTTTGCATATCTATCCAACTTACTCCAGAACCTCTCCGCAGCGGATTGTTGGGGTTGCGTACTTTTAGTTTCATTATAATCAAAGTAATGCTGGTCTTCGTCAAATGTTAATGAGTTGGGGTCAATTTGTTTACCCCATTCCCCTGTAACATCATCTTTCTGTCTGAGGTCATGTAGGGTTCCTGCCCCATTAGAATCATACTTGACTACAAGCCAAGGTTTATAATTTCTATTAGCTCGTAAACTAGCTCCCTCACCCACAGCCTTCATATATGCTGCATCTCCATACATCTCCTTCACCTGAGCCTTACCAGCTGCCTTCAAATGGTCTTCCCCACCGTATTCCATATTGGCTTCTTCTGCTTGGGCTTTATCCGCAGCAATAAATTCATCCATATCAAAGCCTGGAATATTAGCAGCTGCTTGAGAAATTTCCTGCCAGCGTTGATTCCATATTCCTTGAGTCTTATCGCTCATATGTTGCCCATGTTTATTCTTCCAATACTCTAACCTACGAATCTGAGTTTTAACATCGTCTTCGGTAGGCATTTGTTGGAGCGGAAGAATTCCACGATATCCTTCGATATCATTTGCGTCTCTCTCCCGTTGTTTTTTTGCTTCGTCTGCTACATATTTCTCATTACGTTCAATGGCTGCTCCATAATCCCGTCTAAATCTTGCGGGGTCATTAACTGCTAGGCTCCTCAGCCAATTTTCGTTCACCTTAGACATGGGTTGTTGATGTACATTTTCAACAGCTGTTTTAAATGCATCTACCATACGTTCTAATTCATCCGTCTCAAGCGGTTTATCATTAGGTTTAATTTCAGCTTCTGGTTTGGGTGGTTTATTTGCCTCTTTTCTTTCTGCTTCTCTAGCTTTCCTACGTGGCTGAATAACCAATTTATCATGGTCATTTGTAAGAATGCCCTCTGAATGGTGTCTCAACAAAAGGTTAAGTTCAGCTATAACCTCACGGTCATTCATATCATAATCTGACCCACCAAATTCTTGTTCTAGAATGTCATGAATCATTTCATTTCTTTCTATGATACTACTTGGGGGCGTGGGAGGAGCAGGTATTTTTTCTCCATCTTCCCACCCAGCATGAGCTAAACCAGTTTCTAATAAAGCCGTATCAGCCTCTGTAGGCTTTGTCCAAACCCAACTACCTTCCAATGGGTTATTTTCATCAGCTTGCCATACCCAAATATAATCAGCATCCCTAGCAGGAAGGGTATCGAAACCAAACTCTCCTTGAGCTCCTCCAGCAGGGGGTATAACTTCTGAAGTGGTGTCTTCCGTATCATCAGTAGTGCCTTGTTCGTTCTCAGTAGTTTGTTCTTCGCCCTCATTAGTACCAATAACCACTCGTTCTCCCCCAGTTTCAGATTGTCCCTGCCCACCCTCTAGATTCCTCTGCGAATTTAAAGAGTCCGCAGAAAATAACCACTTCTCCATTCTATCAGCCTTACTTAGAATGGGTTTATTGTGGTTGTTTTGGGTTGCATCATCTTCTTTATATAGATGCATTCTACGCTGACCATTCGGGCCTACCCCATCCTCTAAAACATCCTCAGGCCACAATGCACCCAAAGCATTCTCATAGTCACCGTTTAAATAGTTCTCTACCCATGTATGAAAATCTGGCATGGATGCTCTACGTGCTGCAATATCTTGTTCTTCTTCAGATAAGTCCGTATCAGGCAGTACTCTAGCAGCTTCAGACTCAGCCGTGGGGTTACCTAAAAATCTTTGATAATCGTTCCAGGCCTCAGCATATGAACCATCCCGTGCCCCAGGATGCTTTTCTATAAATTCAGCTTTATCTTTCTCATGGAACATTTTAAACGCATTATCAACAAAGGATGTTTCGGTTTCTCCTTCAGGAATCTCCATATTTCTAACATTAAGCAACTTTTGAATAGTGTTTGCCCCATTCCAAATCTTGGTAAAGTCCAGTCCATGTCCACCTCTTCTATTATACTCCATTCTACTAAGCATATGGAAGGCTGGGTAGCCTGAATCAGGGTCTACTAACCCCAGAGAATACAGTACGTCTGCCCACTCCCATGCTCCTTCATGAATATAGATATCATCTCCTAACGTATAATTAGGGGAATAAATTCCCCCTCTATAAGCAGGATGGTCTTGAGGTAATTCACTATTGCGAGTATCCCCCCATGTCAGTGTCTTTAATTCATCGGGGAAATTATTTTCCTCTATAAAGCTATCTATATCTGCTGCGGTATAAGGATAAGGTTCTCCTGTAGCAGGATTTATGGGTTGTTTAGTAGGTTCGCCAGTGCGTTTATCAGGGACTCGCCTTTCATGATTTTGAATCCTTACTCCCGTATCTTGGTCATCTACAAGACTTTGAACCTGTCTATCCGTATTAATGCCTAACAACTCTCCAAATTTAAGGAGATACTTTTCCAGCACCCCATGATTTTCCAAATGAGAATTGTAAGCATCTTTAGGAAAGCCATCGGCTGTTACGTCTATATTATAATATAACCTATTCTTTTGGTCATATTGTCCAAACCTATTGGGAATGGAGTCTGGATTATTCTTATTGTGTCCTGCATGGAATATGTCTATAAGTTTTCGGAACATGTCACGAACATGTGCTTTCCCTTCAGGAGATAAATTTCCTTCCTCATCTTTCATGTCTTGCAGATGTACGCCTTCAGCATTTATAAAAGGGTTTATAGAGTCCCCTTCTGTAAACTCCCCAGCTTCATTCCAGCTACCCATTTCACGGGGGAGCAATAAACTTGGTATATCTCCTAATGGGCCTTCTGCTTCACCCTCAGGATAGTAACCCACTTCTTTATGAGGGTACTCTCTCATATAGTCTTCCCAACCTTCAGGAGACATATTATTAATGTTGTTGGTGTTAACAGATTCCCTTTCCCCTGTAATCGGCTGTCCTTCACCATCTTCAGCACCACCAGAGGTTGTTTGTTGATTTCGTTCTTCTTCAATAGTAGATTCAGGGATATGCCCAACTAAATAATCATTTGTAATAGCATGAACCAACGCGTCAAAGACAGGAGGATTTAAAGGTTGATACACATTTTTTGAGGTTTTAGTACGATTCCCATAAGTAAGTAGCTGTCTTACGGAATCTCCTTCAGCAGTCCAATTATACTCCTTATAAGAATCTCCAGAAACTATTCCTAACCCCCGCAATGTCCGAAATTGGGGAGAAGTTAATTTTATGTTAGTGTCCCAACCATCCTTAGTTTTAGACTCTAAAAGTTGATTGTCCCTTTTATGTGTGTCCTGTAACTCATTTAAAGTCTTGAGAGTAAATGGAGGATAATAATCTTCAGTATCTGATGAAGATGCCTCTTCCCACCAATTATCTCGTACCTCAACGCCCAAATTTCTTAACATCCTTATCATATCGCTAGGGGGTACATGAGAAGCCAGCCTATTCATTGGCTGCTCGTACCATTGGTCTTGCGCTGTCTCTAAGTTTGCTTTAATCTCGTCAGACAAATTTAAAGAATCCGTATATTCGTCCCAGGCGTTCTCTTCGTCAGAGGAACCAGGGGTAGGTGGTCTACCCTCTGCTATCCTCCGTTCCCTTTCCTGTCGTTCTATATATTCCATTTCAGCTTGGGCCTCTGATGCGTCATTATCTTCTGCAATCATCCCTGTTCCTAAAGGGCCACCACCAAAGAGCCTATCACGTTCCTCATCAGACGGGCCTTCCCCTCTTGCAGCCCCTGAGCCTTCCTCAAAGTCTCTTTGGGCATCTGTCGCTGCTTGACGTTGTTCCATAGTGTAAGGATAAAGAGTATCATTTAAATGCTTATTTTCGGTCATCGCCTTGGCTTTAGCTAGTAGCTCAGGTTTAATTTGACCATTGGGGGTGAAGAAGTGTTGAAGTATGTTTTCCATTCCCTCTTCTATTCCGTCCTTTCCCAAGGTTAAAAGATGCTCTAAAATAGGCCCATTACGTTCATAGTCTTCACCAATACTATATATATTATCGGTAATGGTATCTGCATTGGCTGATGGTCTATAAGAAATTTCTTCTATAGGTTGAACTGAATTCCTAAGGTTCTCTTTCCACCCAAAATCTCCTCCATACGATTGCCCATATTTGTTCATGGTATTTTTAAGTTTTCGTAAAGCTTTTCTATTAGTTAACCAAGACTTTTGAACCCTTCCTCTAAATTCATCAAGATTACCATACGCATCGTCATCAGCCTTTTGTACAAAATCAAAAAGCTTTTCCAGAGGAGACTTATCAAAAGCAAGGGCTAACGCTTTTTCGTTATTCCGAAATTGTCTAGCCCGTTGTTGTGCTTCTTGCCATACTTTCCCAATAGGGTTATAAGCATGGTTAGGGTCTTTCATTAAAGATTCAAAAATGTCTCTTTCCGATATCGGCATCAGTCACCTTCATAATAGTAGGGGGTCACTTTAGGAACTTGTGTGACCCCCCGTATTGTTTCCTATACTATATTATACCAGTATTCTAGAACAAACTTTGCATCTCATCCCCATCAGATACACTACCATTAGGAGATGTTACACCACCTGATTCATCATCATTAGGTTGTATGCCTTCCTTCTCTAGCATTATGCTACGTAGAGCATCCTTCCTTCGGTTTGCCCGTCTATCCATAGCCTCATGGTAATCGTCATTATCATCATACAAGAACTGAAGTTCCTGATGGTCAAAGAACTCATACAGTCTATCTGGGTGGGTACTGAATCCCATCCATGATTGTACGTCCATACCAAAGCCTAGTTGTGTTACTGTTATGCGGGAAGTTAATCCTAACAAGTTTCCTGTAACTCCATGAAAGAGTCCTCCACCAGAGTTACCAAATATACTTGGCGCGTTTTGCATTATGTACGCCTTCTGGTCAATCATTTCCCTGAGGTACGTAATGGTACCAGCGTTGGGGAATGGGTCATGCAACAAGCTACAACCCGAAACCCATACTGGGTCTGCAATCTGCAAACACCCAATCGCATCCTTGGGGATTACGGTAGCTACGTAAGGCATCTGCTTCTTGCTATGCAACCTTACTGCTGCCAGGTCATGATTCTTATCGTATGCAATGATATCTGCTTTGATTGAGTTTGCCGAAATTACTTCGGAGTTATCGTAATCAAACATCTCCATTGATACTTCAGAAGTCACGTCTCGTTTTACTTCGCGCTTTAGAACGGTGTCCCACTCATCTTTAACAATGACATTCTTTGCGATTACGTGTTCGCATGTCAATGCAATATTAATAAATTCTCCAGGGTGTTTGGAATCTTCTTTACTGTATACCAACACGCCAGAACCACCCGAATCCGAAGCCCTCACCCGACTCACTGGATATAGTATTTTCTCATGAACATCTTTTACTTCCATACTTCCTCCTTATACTCCTGTATCATCTACTATAATATATACTCCGAAGAAAAAGTCTTGGATACGCTTGCTTAGATACGTCTCTTCAACCCATTCAACTGCCGTCTCTTCATCTATCCCATTTTCTACGGCTAATTCTACCAATCTTATATAACTATACACTGGTATTGATTTATCCTCAACCCTCCAGATTCCAATCAATGCATCTTTAGCTTCATCGAGTAATTCTACATTGGTGGGGTTGTCTGCATTTTCTTCTTGAACGATGCTTTCAATCCTATCTACTTTTGCCATCGTGACCCTCCCTCTAGGCCCTTCCCTTTTTTCTTAGCTTGTTTTAAGCATTGGGGGCACCATTGACCAATTGCCGTTTTTGCATGGCGTTTTACATTGCATTTATGGCATCTGGCCCATGACTTCCTCATCAGCTTACTTGCACCTCATCGGCATTCAAATTTACCTTGAACCAATCTACGTAACAATATCCGCAGATTGGCCCAGTATTGTAATCCGAATCTCCATCAACGGCGATTATAATCGGATTATTCGTCTCAAATGTATGTCCCCTAGGACATGAATATGTCTTAGCGATTGTCTCCTCTTCCTGTTCGACATCAGTCTCACTTACTATCTGTTCCTCATTCATCATAACTCCTCCATCTAAAAATCTTATCTAATATATTATACTACGGAAAACCAAATTTGTATTGCTAATTTTTGAAGATTGAAAATGGATGTACGGCGAATTTCGGCAAGTTATGCGGATGCTTCATATGCAAAGCATTCCAAATAGAACTTACTAGCTGAGTTGCTGCTATCGCTTCTAAATCATATGTTTCCATTAAATATGTCATTGCGCTAACAGGTTCATCTGGATAATGTTGTTTTACTTCAAGAATCAATTTATCAACTGATAACAAGGAAAATACCCCCTTTAATATTTATTCCTTATTAGTATTATACAGATAATATATATTTATATTATATAATGCGATTTTTATATAAAGGGTTGACAGAGCCTATTCTTTGATATATAATAAGAACTGTGGTCATTTCTTTCTCCAGGCATAGGAGGAGGGGACTATAGGAGTGGTGGGAGTGGTGACCCACTCAGGCCTATATTCCCCTTTTTCTAATTTTTTCAAAAATTTTTATTTTTAGAGACTACCCTGCCATAATGTAAATCTCAGAATTTTGAAAAATTTGCTTAGTAGGAAAGACTACCTGGGCTAGTGTAGGTACCCTAGATTCTGACGCACAACCCCCTGGGGGGTAGGGGGTGGGGGGTATACCCTGCTGCTACCACACAGATATAATATGTAGAGCATAGTTTTATCAACCCGAAAATGGGTATATGATAAAATACTAGTACCCTATAGTGCCTAACTTGACATTGATACCCAACTTCCCTATAATGGTGGAAGCACCTATTTAAGGTGACTACTGCTAAGGAGTCTCAATCTATTTTGAGCACAAAGAAGGCAACACCAACCCAAGCGACTAGGCAAATCATCCAAGGCCACGTCTACGACACTCTCAAGGAAATGCCCAAACGGTCTGCGAAACGTAGCAAGTTGGTCAAGTCTCTAGCCAAACGGTACAAGTTGGCTACGGTCACTATCAACAAATACTTCAGGTGTGAGGCGGAACGTCTGGAGAATGAGATTACTTTTGTTGAGATACCCGATACAGATGTTGAGTATGCCCCTGATACGCCACCTGAGGGCCTCTCATCCGCTCAAGAGTACGTCAAGGCCATTGGCGGCATTAGCGTAGACAATTTCGGGCATGCTGACCCAACTTGGCCTTGGGAAGGCGCAAACCTTCAGATTGAACAATTTGAGGATAACAAAGTAGTCATTCATATGACTGTTACAATCTCTCAGGAACAGATGATTGAAACGGTGTTAGGGCTAATGAACAAATCTAATATAGGCTTTCATTCAAAGCTAATCGGTTAAATAGCCCTTAGCAGGAAAAAGCTCTGGCCTACGGGTCAGGGCTTTTTTATTGTTTGGCCCAAACCTCCTTATGATAAAAACAGGGGTCACCGATTGGAGCCTCACTGGACTCCATTTAATCGGCGTGTAATGAATGTTAGAGTGTGCCCATTATACTAGACTTGCTTCTTTGCGTTCCCGATTCCCGTGCCCTGTACAGGCACATTCCACTTCACCGCCTGAATTGATTCTGTCGCATTCATGGTCTGGTACATCCGCGCCCATGATTGATAGCAACGCCCCTAGCGATACCATGTCATCGGTACCAAACTCCTCAGAAACAGAATCCAGGCAACTATCGCAGTAAGTCATATCGGCTCACCTCCTTTAAAGTATGTATACATTGTAACATAGGGGTAAAAAGGGGTCAAGTTTCTCCCTATGATAAAAAGTCTTATAGGGGATTGGTGGCTCTCAGGCCACCTTTAATCCCCGTTACCTTAAATGGTTAAGTCAGTCTTGGTAGGAAGTTGGTTTTCAAACCTACGACTTTCCCCGCACTTTGAGCAAGTTCCTGGGCTATACTTGCCGTTCCTAACCATCCTGGCTACCCCGTCCCTACCCTTTTTAAGGTGTACCACATGGGCACCCTCGATTATCCAGTGGTGGGTGCAGTTGGAGCGGGTGAGCCGAATTGCTTTAGCCATCGTCATGGCCTCCTATATAAGATACTCTATTTTAGCACGTACAGCACAAAAAGGTCAAATAGGGGTTTGGGACTTCCCTATGATAAAAACCCTGCTAAGGGTTTGGGGGGATTGCTCCCCCCTCTGCCCTACTCGTAGTGGTCAACACCTCGATACGCTTTGGCACATGAGGTTTCTATACGAACCTCCGCCTTTCCATATACCCTTTCCCCATGATGTTCGGGTTCCTCAGGGTCACGGCTAATAAATGTGCTATCCCACCCTGTAGTAACACGCTGTACAAAGGCGTTAGCGTCTACTAGGAGATGGGTGATGGGGCAGAATACAGAGTGCCCACTATTGGTATGTGTGTACTCCTCACAGTGGCATAGTGCCTGCTGACTGTAGATGGGAATACCCTCATCAAAGAACCACCCCCCTTCTTCATGTCCCCCGAATCTCTGGCTAACCTCGTAAGCGTTGACCCATAACTGTGTACCTGGCATTTGAAACCTCACTACGAATTAGATGCCTCTATTATAGCATATATACAAGAATAGGGTATAATTTCTCCCTATGATAAAAAGGGTTATGTGGAAAAGGGGGGCCGTCCACCTGGCCCCCCGTCAATTAAACTATGTGTGGGTCATAGAACGTCCACCCGTTAGGTGAACTTCCACTGCGTGTCAATCTCATTCCTTGCAAGTCCTTCGTTAGATACTTATATTGGCCTGCGTGGATGGCATTGGTGGCGTGTTCAATCATCTTGTTATTGAACCTATCCAAATCGAATCCAGGGTTATCTATGGCGAAGAACTCAATCAAGAACGTCCCCATTTTATGGAAGGAATTGATTTTATCGACATCCCATTTTAAGGCTCCCCCAGCATCCCAGTCTCTACGAGTACATAATTCGGGGATTACATACGTGCCCAGGGCTTTTGCTTGTAAGACATAGTGTTTACGTGATAGCATCTTTGCTCTCCCTCATTTATTTGGTGGACACCTATATTATAGCATATCAGAGAATAAGGGGTCAAATTCTTCCTTATGATAAAAACTCAGCAAACCGAAGCCCCGAAAGACACCCCATTCTTTCGGAGCAACGGTGAAGATGAACGGGCTGACTAGACCCGCTGGGTGATTTCCTTTCCTTTACTGTTTTGTTTCCCATGTACCACACTAAGGTAGAGAGAGCCAGAACGACGGGTACCACGGAATTGGAATGCTAGGGTCTTATATCCATCGGGATACATGAACTTGACTGCCCGATTAAGCCAGTGCTTCATGGTGGTAGGGTTGGCGTCGAAGTTGGTGACTTTAATCTCCCAGCTATGACCCTCTGACAGCCTAAGAGCTTGACGGACTTGCTCATTAGCCCACTCCAGCTTTTCAGCGGAGTCTGGGCGCATGTCATAGATACGGCTAGAAGGGATGTTGAAGTTGGCGATTGCCTTGCCTTGGGGGAACCTTGGTGCTTGTTTCAATCTAGTTACCTCTTTAATTTGGGGTTTGGGGTGAGTGGTCTAGACCATCATAGCATGTATAGGTACAACATGCAAATTGGGTTAAATATCTATTTATGATAAAAAGTAGTCATGGGGGTATTTTAAGCCTCAGCCCAAATATGCCTATTTGAGCCTAGCTAGACCTAGACCATAGATATGAGGCTCTAGACCTAATCCTAGTCATTCCCACCATTCCGTTCCCTAGGCATATTTATATATGATAAAAACTAAGCCTGGATTTTTATCATAGCTCAGACGCAAAAATAATCCTGCCTGGTGTCGCGTTCCAGACAGGATTTGAGAGGCTAGTTGACCAGACTAGCCAGCGAGATTACCAAGAAAGTCGTTTAAGTCGGTGCCGTCCACTGGACAGGATTTGCCGTTGCCAGGATTTAACGGCATTGCCGTGGGAACGTTCCACCAGATGCCGTCTGCATCCTGTCCACGTCCATTGCAGGCAATGAAGCCACCAGCGGATTTACGGGCCGTTAATGAGCCACTGGGAAACGTTAGGACGATTGTGCGATTAACCTTACCAAGAACGTTTTCACCTTGAGGCTTGGCCTCTTTAATGATAGGTGCAACATAGCCACCTGTTAGATTGATGCTACCTGGCACCACTGCGTCCACCTTGTTTTTGCTACCCTTTGGGCGTCCCATAATAAGCGTTACCTCTTTGGTCTGATTTAGTTGCGACATGTCTATAATAGCATGAATGAAACATAGGTGTCAAATCGGGTAAAAGTAGGGTAAAAACCTACCTATGATAAAAAGAGTATTCTAATAGGGGTATTTTACTCTTTATTAGGGTATCTCTATTAGGATATACCCACCTATATACTTGACTTTTTGTGCCTGTAACCCCCCATTCCTACCCTTCCACGTTCCGTATCTATTTATATATATGATAAAAACAATGGGTAGAGTATTTATCATAGTACCTTTTCCACGCCTATCCTAATAGAAGTATCTTAATAGGGAGTATTCGTAGGACAAAAAAAGGGGGTATCCTTATTAAGATACCTCCCTAGTATTATATACCTATTAGTTTATATATCCCTATAGGGGAATTCCTATTAATCGTGCCTAGCTATCTTCTTTATCCTCTATTACAAAATGCCCCATAGGATACGGTGGTTCCTCTTTTTCTCCAATACGCCCCCATAACCTAAGCACATATTCAGTATCCCTTATGGTCTGTATATGTTCTGGCCCCGTCTTTTGAATGTACCAGTTTTTTAATAAGTCTATTACTTCTGCCATCCTGGGTAGTTTAATAGGTTCTAATTGTACATTCAATACTCCTTTATCCTTCATATTCTCCCCCTTATATTATCAAAGTGGTGTTCCAGTACCTAAATACCAATACAACCCCTCTAATCGGCTTCTCAGAGCCATATTAGGGCTATCCTGTATTGGTTTACTTGCTAAGTTTTTTCGTATCTTTTTGAGTGTGGCACTTATGTGTGGTATACACATACTATTTATTTTCATTCTAGGTCAACCTATACTTCAATATCTAGGTTAGGATTCTTGAATTCTATTGGTGCTTTGCTTATATCCCAGGATACATCAATACCTGATTCTAATACTATTTCTGTATCCTCATATTGTTTTCTAAACTCCAACATATCTTCCAAGTCTTCTGGGTTATTCTTATAGTGTTCTTTCTTAGTAGTGAAGTATCGGGATGCTAGTTCTTCTTTATCCATATCTTCTAACTCCCATTCTATTAAGTCTTCTATGATTGCATCCATACCGTCTATCTTTTCATCGTTAGTCATTACTTATCCCCCTTGATTTCTTTCATTTCAGCATAGTTGTTTTCAAAATCATCTAAACCATCTTCACTAGAGTAGTATTCTTCTAGTTGTTGTTTAGCATATGATTCTAATTCAGGTATATCCATATGTTCAACAATCCATTCTGTTAGTTCTTCTATTTGT
>Ga0080013_1000161_pt1 | contig 94071 bp, 109 predicted proteins | sample ETNvirenome_6_85_FD_69236 | JGI IMG/M metagenome (GOLD analysis project Ga0080013, IMG submission 69236) | Marine viral communities from the Pacific Ocean - ETNP_6_85 (SPADES assembly) (version 2) | ecosystem: Environmental > Aquatic > Marine > Oceanic | place: Pacific Ocean | collected 2013-06-19
GTACCCAGTATCCAATAAAGATGTTCCTTTATGTCCAATTAACACTTGGTTAGCTGGGAAGTAAGGGTCTCTATATACAGTAAATCTTCCTGATAATGTTCCAATTTTCTCAATACCCATATTGTATTGGTCTTGGTCCGCTGCTGCGTTAGAAACGTGGAAGTATTCCAAGTCATCAAATATCGCAGAAACTTCAGAAGAACATACAATCCAGTTAGCCCCACCTCTTAAAGTAGACTTGTGGATTTGAGCTGAAATTTGGTTAACCGCTGTGATTAATGTTTGGTTCCAGTCTTTTTGAGTATATGGAGCTTGACCAGCTGAGAATCTCTTCCAACCGTTGTAGTCCCATCTTAAATCCCAAGCTGCACCTTTTCTAAGGTCTCTTAAGATTTCTCTATCAATCTCTGCAGCAACTTCTTCAGATAATAAAGCTGTTAATTCAGCTTCAGCATCTATGTTGTGGAATGCAGAAACGTCTTGTGCAAGTTCTGGTGACCATTGAGCTCTTAATTTTCTTTCACTTACAGAAACTGTAACACCTTGAAGGTCGAAAGAAACTTCTCCCATATCTTCTTCAAATTCTAATGTAGCGTATTGTCTCCATTCTGCATTGAACTCAAAGTTTGCACCAGTTCCAGTCATACCAACATAACCATCAACTGAAGTACAACTAATACAAGCTGGACAAGAAGTATCAACCTCTAAATAGATATCTCCATTTGCGTCACACGTATCAGCTCTATCTACAATACCAAAACCGTATTTCTGTGTAACAACACGGAATAGGATTGGTGTTTGTGTTCCATACCCTAACGTTGAAGCTGCAATCTGATTACTTGTAGTTGCCGTAACAGAGTCACAACAAGATAAAATGTTAGCTGTAGTTAATTGTAATGAAGATAAGAAATCTTCTGTATCTTGCTCATTTCCATCAGGCCCAGTTAAAGTACCAACACCTGTTTGTGAGAAACCAGATAACTTAACAATAACACCTCTAGTACAAACTGTTACATCTCTTTGACCATCACTTAATGCTGGTGGAACTGCTCCATTCCAGATAACCTCTACAGTACCTGCCGTTACGTTAGTGTATTTACCTCTAGAATAATCATAAGTACCATTATCCATTTCTTGTGGTGAATTACCTGCATAGTAAGCGTCATATAGATTTCCTGTCGCTGCTGATACTGGATTAGCGTTGTTTGGATTTCCTGTTGACCCCATTGGTGCTCCGTGAGTACCTGTACCAGGAGGTCCTACCTCTGTTCCTGCTACTACAGTTCTAGGTGTAATTTTAGGTACGAAGTAGAACAATTTACCAATTGGTAAGTTCATAGCTTGTACAGAAACGATATCGTTAGCTAACAATTTCGAGAATACTCTTCTAATGATTGGAAATACAACCGTTTCGAAGGACCCTGAATCACCAGCCGTCGTTGCTTCGTTTATTAAATTTGTTGCTTGGTTTTCATATAACTGTGCAACATTTTCTTTGACATGCCCTTTAAGTCCATCTAAGAACCCAAGACCATCCCATTTTTTTAAGGTATCTTCCTTGATAACTTTAAGGTGTTTTAAACCTATGTTACCAACCATACCTGATTCTAATAGTGCTCCCATAATTTTTTTAATTTTTTTAAGCGTTTATTTATTATTATAATTTAGACATTAAGTCTTTCATTCTACTAAATTGAGGGTTTTCATATACTTTTGATTCCAAAAGTTTTCCGCCACTCCCACTAGTAGATGATTTAGTAATTTTTCTTTCAACAGCTTCAGAAATAGTTTTGGTTTTATCCTTAACTTCTTGTGAAAACTCTTGTCTGATTACCTTATACAACCCTTTAGATTCCTTCAATGTTTTAACATTGTCGAAACGCTTTAAGATGTTGATTTTCTCCTGCTTAGTAGTTGAATGTTCAGTGAATACTCTGGTAACGTAAGCAAGGTTAGAATTAAACACACCCACTTCATTCAATTTATCTTTAAAAGTAATTAATGCTTTTTTATACTCAACATTTTTTGATTTTAAAGAGTCTACTTCTTCTTTAAGAAGATTGTAGGACTTTCTTATACGACTTTCACCTAGGTTAGCTTTTCTTGGTCTACGAGATTCTCTTTGTTTCCCCCATTTACCTTGTCCAGCCATTCTAGAAAATGAACTATTCGGTCCAGCTTTTAATCTACTAGTTTCCTCTATTTCACCTTCCATTTCATAATCCTTATAATGCCCATCGACATCACCAGATTTATGACCCTTAGTTCTTTTGTACTCATCTTTCTTACTACCCCAAGTTTCTTCAACTTCACCTTCAACATCATCGCCTTCTCTATGTAACATACCTAAAGATTCGTCTTCTCTATCATCATAACCTTGTTCACCTCCAGATAATCGATGTAAAGCATCTGGTGTTTCACCATAATGTTTTCTCATCCCTTCTCTTTCATGTCTTCTATCACCATAAGATTGTCTTTCGTCCATTTCCATTGAGTCGTCTGTTTCGTCTAACTCATCGTCATATGAAGATAAAGCTCTTTCTGATTCAGGAGCATCTACGCCCATTACACCAGTTTCGTCAAAATCTTCGTCCATCTCGATTTCATAGACTACTTCGTCAAGTCCTTCTTCGTTATCAGTAGTTTCGTCTTCAGTCTCAACCACTTCTTCTGTGTCATTAATGGATTCTTCTTCTCTCATGATTTTTGATTTTTTAGATTGTTCCAACTTAATTAGGTATTCAGTATCCGTATTTGTATCGGTCAAATCGATTTCATTATCGTCCTGTTGGATAATAATTCCGTCTTCGTCACCCATGGCTTTGAATACTTTTAATACTTCAGCATCTGATGCTAATGTTAAATCTAGAGGTGGTAACTCTAGTGATACTTCGTCGTCTTCAGTATCGTCCTCCACATCAAGTCCTAAATCGAGGTCCATTGTCGGTTCTTCTAAATCCACCGTATCGGCTTCATCTTCCAAATCTTCAATATCTAAATCGATTTCAACTTCTTGTTCGTCTTCTTGCTCTTCTAGGTAATCATTTTCGCTTAATGATTCTTTTACTAATTCATGAATTTCTTCCTTCATAGTTGATGAAAGTATTTCTTTTGCATTAGACCTCATAGTTTCTTCTAACTGTTCGGCCTCGAGCAACGCTTTTTCTAAGATTGTTTTACTCACGTTTTTTATTTTTTTTAAAAATTGTTAGGTGCATACATAGTATATGCACGGTTTTATTATAAATATAAGTTTATTGTAAAAAATCCTTCTTAGGATTGAATTAAAGTGATTTACTGACTTAAGAAATTATTTAATCTATTCATTAGATTAACTGACTTGTCAACATTTAGTGATTTGTTAGATTTTTTTGTTTCTACTACTGGTAATTCTTCGTCAACACTGTCAGGGGTTTCGTCCTCTTTAAATAAGTATGAACCTGGTGTAGATGGTGACGAAACTAAATCAAAACATACCAGTTCAAAGTCTTCCTGGACTTCGTTGTACTCACCATTTTTTGTTAGTGAGCCCACACCTCGAGATGAGATACCTAATGTAACACCTTGTCTTAGTAGATTAGCTGCCATATCACCAACACAAGAAATAACACCTTCTTTAAGATATCCTGGTGAAGTTAATAATTTTAATTTGCCTACTAATCTATTTCCGTCCCACCATGTCTCTGTTATTATATGCGAAGCTCGGTCTAAATCAATTAAAGATGATTCTGGGTGGTTCAATTCTGATATAGCTCCCCCTTTCTTTATAACTTCTTGATATCTCTCATTTTCTCTTTTAAGAATACTTTCTGGATATACTCTACCATTTCTGTTTGGTACCCCGTATTTTTGTAATATAGCATTCATATATATCTCCCCGTCGAAGTTATCTTTTGCCATCTCTTTAATTATGCCCTTATTATCTATCGGTGAAATATAACCATCACTTTCGACTAATATGCCGTGACCTATCTCTCTAGCTTCTAAAATTTTCATATTTCTCTTTTTTTATAAATATAAAACTAGATAAAAAAAACTATTAATGTTTAAGTATTGTTTTAAATTATTTTTTCTTTTTGTGAAACTTAAATGTGTTGGTTGTAGATAGTGGCCCATTTATGACTTTTCTGGTTATTTTGTTGATTGTATCTGATAATATTCTGGATTTTATGTGGTATTTATTTTTATAATTTAAAAACATTGTCACCTCACACCTCATAAAACTACGTTTCCCTATTTTCATACCACTAGCTCTAAGGTCTAAATCTACTATAGCTTTTTCTTTAAATTCAGTATCTTTTAGTTCTTTGTGTATAAGATTATCTATGTTATATTTGAACTTTTTTATTGGGGTTGCCCAATTATCAACTTCTTCAAGCGGTTCTACCCAAGTACTTAAATTTAAGTATAATGATTTTAATGTGGTAGAGTCTACCGTACCATATGATGTTCTAAATACATCTGAAATGTTAGTTCTAACTTCTCTTCCTTGTTTTCCCATAATATTAACTTTTTACTTAAGTTAATAATAACAATTGTGATGTTTTAGTTCAAGTCCTCTAAGAAGCCCCTAACCCTAATGTAGTTAGTTTTGGAGCTTGTTAATGTGTTAATTTCGTTCTTGGTTTCGACTAATTTAGCGGAAATATTGTCGTCTTTTGAATCGGATAGAAGTTTGTTTAATGTGGTAATTGCTGTATCTTTTACATTATTAAATTCTTTTATTATACTATCTTCAGTCATTAATAATGTATTTTTAAGGATGCCTTTTTCCGATTCAGTTAATTTACCACCAAATTCCTTTTCATAATTTTTAGAAATTACGTGTGCCAACACCTTTGGTGTTATGGTCTTCTTTATTCTCTGTTTGGTGTTTTTCTGAATCATGGCCTCAGATAAGAATTTTTTTGATTTTACATTATCCTCTAACCTTTTTACACTATTATTAAATATTAAGCTGTCTATCTCTTCGTAAATTTTATTGGTTGTGTTGGTGCATAAGTCTTTTCTATCACCGATAATTTTATCTAGTACGTTTTTAACCTTAGTTAATTCTTTTTTATTTCTTTTAAGGTGTCCTAAAGCTTCAGATATATAGACTCTACTATCCTCGATAGTCTCAAATCTTTTACTTTCTATTTCATTGTATAGGGTAAAGAATTCTCTAAGTGGTTTGGAAAATTTCATAGCTCCCATAATTACAGAAAGATTTTTTTTAAAATCTTCTTTATCTCCATAAGAGTTTTCTAAAATATTGTCTAAATTTTGTTTGTATTTGGCAAATCCTTTCATAAGTATGGTTTATATATAAATATACCTAATCCTTTAATAAGGTGTCTACTTCAGTGTTAATCTTATCTATGTTCTTATTACTTTTATTGATAGCGTCTTTTAAACCCTCTAAATCCATACCTTTTCTTTCCATTAATAATGGAAGTCCTTTTTCTACATTATATCCCTCTGCAGCTGGTTCAGGTATTTCTACATCTGTTTCTGCTGTGTCTGTTTCACCACCGGTATCATCACCCATACCAAAATCCATTCCAGCATCTGAGTCATCACCAACATCTGCACTATCATCTGTAGCCCCTTCTTCACCTTCTTTTTTAGGTATGCCATATAAATTATCAATATTACTAAAGATTCCAGTTTTCTGTATTACTTCTGCCGTTTTTTCTAATTCACCAGCTAAAGCTTTTTCAAATCTTTGTTGTTGTAAATCTAATTTAATTTCTTCATCACTCATACCTAAGATTTCTTTCTTAGCCCAAGTAGTAGATACAGCCTGTAGGCCATTTCCTGGGTCAGTTACAGCGTCTCTATATAACGCGATTCTTTCTTTCCATTGTTCTATTTTTAATAGGTCTGTTTGTGTAGATGGGTTAGATAAAGCTAATTTAAAATTAGTAAGTTCATCCTGAAAGCCTAAAACATATAAATGTATTATAGCAATTTTATTTAATTCTGCCACAATAGCTTTTTGTATTCTATTAATTGTTCTTGCAAATCTAATGTCTAGTAAAGCTAAATTTTTACCTTCACCGACAACTTCCTCAAAACCAAGAAAGGCTTTAGGAATTCTTAATGATGCAAGTAACTTTTTTTGGATGTATTCTATATCTGCTATTTCACTTAAATTTGTAGCTCCTGGTAAGGTATCTATCGGACTTGCCGCAGCTGGGTCTCTAACCGGTATAAAATAATCTTGGTCTACAGCCATCTGATTCATTCTTAAGTCCACATTTCCATTCTGTGGGTCTACAACAGCGTCTCTTTTAAATTTATTAGCTACTTTTTGGATGTATGCTTCAACATCTTTATCGTCCATGTTACCCACAAATACTTTAAATACTCTTCTTTCAGGAGCTCTTGACGTTCTATACACCAACATTGCGTCTTCCGCTAACAATAACTGTTTCCAAATTCTTCTTGCTTTTTCCAACATAGAAGTACCATAAGGAAGTCTTCTATCATCACCTAATATCCTGAAATGTGCTATTTCCCATGTATTAAACTCTAACTCTTTTTCTCTCCACTTAAATTCAACCTTAGGTTCTTTTTCATCTTGTTTTTCTCCATGTAATGTAAAATAGTTAGATTGGTCTCCTCTTTCCATTTCAATATTTGGTAACTGGTTACATCCTATAATACCTTTTTCTGGGTCAATTTTAAGATACACAAAATTGTCACCATATTTACATGTGTTTCTAACCCACATAGCTAAATTAGTATTGACGTCCAATATATTATTAAATAAATCTGCTAATATAGATTTTATTCTTGCTGATTCGGAAAAAATTGTTAATGTGTGACCTTTTTCTGATGGTGTTGTACATTCCTCAGCATATATATCTAAAGCTGCGGATATTTCTGGTGTAAATTCCATAGATTCATAATCGTAATATGAAGCTAAACGAGTTGGTTCATAATATATGGATTTAGTATATAGTTCATTATCTACTTTTTGCCATTGGTTGGCAAGATAGGCGGCTTGTTGAAATTCTAACTTTTTTTCGTCGTAATCTTGTTTATTTGTAGTTTTAAGAATTTCTTGTGACCCTACTGTAAATTGTTGTATAGAACTCTTTGGTGCTGTTGGTCCTCCTGTCCCAAAAAGCTTACCTAATCTTTGATATATTGTGAATTTTGCCATTGCTTGTAATAATATATATTATATTATAAATAGTATACCTTTCCCTAACGTCTTTTAGTGAATAGCCAGCTATTTTCGATATATTGTTTTTTTATTTCATTATTGCCTGCCCCTGTAACCCCAAATACTGGTTCAGAAGAAGGCATGTCACTATTTTCATGAGAATTTGACGTCCAACCGTCTAACATTGCTTTGGTTAAATCATTTGCCTTATTTAAATCTGTAAATGAATGTTCTCCAACATATAAGGCCATAGCTAGTGCCATAATCAAATCATCGTGTTTTCCTTTCATATGGTTAGGTCTACCGTTTATATAAACGAAGGTATACATCTCATTTAATAACCTTTTAGACCTAACTATAAAGTCATGTCTTAGCGCTTCTTCAAACGCTGATATTATTTGTACCCTTTTATTATTAAATGCTAACCCTGGGATTTTATTTTGTGTGTTATTATTGTATTTCCATTTATCCGCGGTATTAATCCCTTCAACATATAAATCCTTATACCCCAATTCTTGTAATTTACGGGAAGTTGCTACTCCCATACCTCCGGTGATATCTGTAACCACGTACGCGTTATACATACCGCCCCATTTGTATATTATATCTGCTGCAAGGTCTGGTGGTATTTTGCCTAAATATTCTGCTACTTGGTGTCGTGTATCGAAATCAATAATAACGATAGATGTAAAATCTTCTGAGTCCCCTCTACTTACATCACACCCCAAAATGTATCTATGACCCTCAATAGGTTTTTCCCATATCCACATTTGATTACCAACAAACATATCGTCCGGTTCTCTAATATCTTCATTTTTTATTTTTTCTATTGTTTCTACTGGTACCACATTATCCCCGGAACCTAAAAACGCGCTTTCTAACTCTTGTTGTACTTTTCTTCTATCATATTTAAGTTTCTTAACCATACTTTCAAACCAAGAAGAACATGGTTTATACCCATTTCTCCCTAGTTCTTCAAATTTTGTTTGGTCTAATTCATGGATAAATTCTTTTTCATCATAATCTTCTCTATTTAATAGGAAGTGTACTATGTCCTTTGTTTTTACCCAGAAAATATCTTTTGTAAATCTAGGGTCATTCTCCCAATGAAGTTCTGATATATGAAAACTGTTTAACCCTTTTACTGATTGTTCGTATATTTCATAATAAATTTTATCATATCCGTTTGGTGTAGATATTACTATTACTTTTCCTCCAGTTGATAGTGATGCCATACAAGCTGCCCAAAAATCGTCTCCCGCTTCAATATATGCAGCTTCATCAAATATAAGTGTGGTTGGTGTGTACCCTCTTAAAGCATCTACTGATGTAGCCACAGCTTTAACTTCACACCCATTATTTAATTTAAAGTGTTTTTGGGAATCCTTGTCTTTTGAAAATCCTACATTAACCCAGTCAGGCCATTGATTCAAAAAACCTCTGACTTTATTTGCAAACTCAGATGCTGTATCTAATTTATTTGCTATAATTAATATTTTTTCTGGTCTTGTTTTGGGGGCAAATTGTAGATTTTTAGATACCCAAGCGGCAGTAGCGGTGGATACTCCCGCTTGACGATACTTTTTTGTTATGTTGTCATTATATTTATCGAAATTGTTTAACATCATTTCCTGTTCGGGAAATAATATAAACGGCACGTATTTAGATTTGGTATTGTCATACGTTTCTAAATAAGTCTTTATAGCGTATGATGTGTCATTATAACATTGTGCGTATTCTTGTATTAATTCTTGTTGGGTCATATATTATAAATATAATCGTTAGGTAATAATAGAAAAGGTCCGTAAGGACCTTTTAAATATAATTGTGTTAATTAGAAATTATAAATTATATAAAAAGTCTTTCTCTTCTTGTGTTAAAGACTCCATTCCAGTTTTATTTATTTTGTCTAAAATAGTGTCCATGTCTAAAAATACCTCTTCACTATCAGGTATGTCTATTTGTGGTTCTATAACTTCTCCTGTGGCATCCTCATAATCCTCATCTTTTAATTGTTTTTTAATATCACCAACAATTTTTGCTACCATTTCTTTACCTCTTTGTGACCCCGATAAAATTTCTTTGGCTAAACCGATAAATGGTTCTGGTTCTAAAGAAACAATATTATAATATAAATAATTTTTTATTCTACCATAATCTTCACTATTTAATAAATCCTCAGGATAGGACTCTAAGAATTTTTCCCAAATAATCGGCCCTAATCTTAAATCCCATACCTCAGCTGGTAATGTATCTTCTGTACCAATTACTTCTTCCGCGAATTCTGGGTCTGAAGGTAGTCCATGCATTGAAACGTACTCCATAACACCTTTCCATAATTCATGTACTAGAATAGGAAACATTATTCCTTTTGCTTTAATTGTTGGTGGGTCGGTCTCTAAATCTACCTCTTCTCGTCCCGCTGCTAATGAGTCACCACCACCAGCACCTAACATACCTTCCATATCAGGCATAATCCAATACATTAAATCATTTACTGCCATAATTAAAGAATATAGATTTACTAAGTCTGGGTTAATTTCATTCAGTGTTTCATTTACTAAATGATACATATAGTGAGCTTTTTTTGATGAGCCTTGTATTAAAGAATTAATTAATCGTCTTTTTTGTTTTTCTAAATCTAATTTTGCTAATCTTTCAGCCGCTTCTTTATCTTCGGTATCTGGTTGTTTAAACTCTAGTTCTTTTTTCTTTTTTTCTTTAGGTTTTTTCTGCATTCCCTCTAAAGTGGGTTTTTCTAACTTTGCATCAAATTGTAAATCACCTTCTGGTATTGACATTTGGTCAACTACTAATGAAACCGCTAAATCCTCTAGTTTTTGTTTATTTTGGGACTCTATTTCCATTGTCCTTTGTACCGCACTCATTAACATTGGTTGTAATGACATTGCTGATTGTGGGTTTATCTCTTCTAACCCAGTAGCATCTTTAACTTTATTAATAACATCCTGAAATCTTTTTGAAGCTATAATTTCCTCAAAATTATTCTCATCTCCTTCTTCCCCAGGAAATGCTTGGTGACCGCCTAGCGGGTGTTCTCTAGACCTTAATTTTCTTTCAATGTCCGGCGACATTCTCTCTGGCCTATCATTATAGTCTATAGGGGGTGCTTCGGTTAATTTTATCTTCTTAGACATATTCTAATCCTCTGTTAAGTTGTCAAATTTTAGCCAATCAGGTAATTCATTGTCCCGTGCTTTAGGTTTTGGGTTTGTGTTTGGATTGGGCACTTTAAATGGCCCTCTTCTTTTTTTTTCTCCTGGTTTGGTGGTTGGTGGTGCTATAGTCGGCGTTGGGGTTTCTAATGGAGATTGTTCATCCAATTCTTCTTCACCAACAACAACGCCATCTAAGTATACTTCACCAGATTCTTTAATAAGTAGTTCTATTACTTTTTTTTTAGATTTTAAATACCCTTTAATATTGCCTTTAATATTTTCAACAACAACTTTCATTGGTGGGTCCATTTCTTTAGCAGACTCATTAATCATTTTAAATGAGTTTTTCTGTTTATCTATTTTTTTACCCTTCCTATTTTGTTGTGCTTCTTTTACTGTTTTAACAAACTTTGATTTTGTTATCTCAGCTGGTTGATTCTCCTCGACTAAGGACATAATCCAATTTTCTAATATTTCTTCTTCATTAACTCTTTCAGGTAAATCTTCGTAATCTTTTTTAGTCATTTTAGACGCTAATTTTTCAGCAGCTGCTGGATTAACAGCGTAAAGATATCCTTGTTGTGCTTTAGAAGCGAAATCTTCACTAATCTCAGTATCGTCACCAGAATTTAATAATGTTTTTTCTTCACCATCAGGATACTCAAATTTTGTTACAGGGTCTCCATCTTTGTCAACCTCTATTTCATCTGCTTTTTCCTCTTCAGGTATTTCTAATTTTAATGCGTCTAACTCTTCTTGTTTTGCACTGATTAAATCTTCATAAGCTTGTTTAGTTTTTTCTGTAGTATCTTGTTCAAATAATATTTTTTTACCTAATACGTTTAATTGTTTGTCTGAAAACAAAGATAGGGTCCTATGTGTGAACCCTTCATTTATTAACTTTGTTATTAATTTTTTTCTATTTTTTGGCATTTTCAAAAAGTTTATCAAATTTTAATATTATATCTCTAGAATATAATTTATCTTTAACATTCTCTAGCTCGTCACCGTAGTGGAAGACTAGTCTTTCTTCGTTATCGTTTTCATACTCACCATCATAACTTTCCCAACCTAAAGCTACAACATTGTCTAAAGCATGTTCCATTCCAAAGTAGTCAGAGTTCTGAACTAAATCTAATTTTAGACTTGTTCCTTCTAAAATCCCAACTTTTTTTATATACACCATTTCTGGTGGTCCTGGTTTTCCGTGTGCTGGACTAGAATCCCAATCTTCACCCCATAATTCATCTGAGTTTTGGCCAAATATAAATTCGTAAATATTTTCTTGTTTATAATTAGGGCCTAATTCATTAATGAATATAAGTTTCATTACTTTATACTACCTTCTCTCGTAATAAATATATTTTTGTTATCTGACAATATAGCTATATCACCCCTTTTAGTTACCCCTTTAAGTTTAGAATATTTATTTTCGTTTAAATATTTTTTAACACCTAACTCTTGTTCAACAGTTTTAGATAACTTTTTTATAGTTTCGTTAGTTTGGTTTTTTCCAATTTTTTCTTTTATGTACTGTTGTGGTGTTTGTTTTGTAACATAAGATTCTAATAGCTTTGATACTCTATTTTTTAAGGATTTCATCGCTACACCTTCTTTTACAGCTGCTTTTCCTCCGTCTTTTGCTTTATATGTCTTTATAATATGTTTAAGAGCTTTTAAGATAACCCCACCTGGGAACACTAACGCAGCTGCTTCAATCATTTTAATTTGTGCGGCAGTGAATTTTTGTATTGCTTTTTCATCTTTAGCTTTTTTTATTAGTTTAGCTAACTCTGGTTTTACAAATGGTAACATTGGTAGTACTGGGGCCAGCAGAAATTGTTCTTTAAGAGGTAGTTTTGTACCTTTCGTAAGAGTTTTCCCTACGAATCTGAGTGCTTTTTTACCTTTTTTAGATTTTAATGAGTCAACTGCTTTTAATATTGCTGTAATCCCGACAAATATAGGTCCTGATGGAAATGCGGCTAGACCTGCCGTTAGTAGGGCTATCTCTGTCTTAGTTAGTGTGGATGCATCTTTCTCACCTTTAGCAATTGCGTCTTTGAGTTTCTTACTAATAAATTCTAACATCTTCTTAGCCATCTTATGTTGTTCTGACATAATATTTTTACGTCTTCTCCTTGATTCTGGTAACATTACGTCCATATCAAATTCTTCACCTTCACCTTCATCCTCAAGACCTTCCATGTCTTCAGTATCATCTATTGCTAACTCATCGTCATCTATAGCTAATTCTTCATCACCTAGTTCTTCATCACCGTATGCAGTTTCGTCTTCTTCGAATCTTGATAATATATCTTCTCTGTCTTCGTCATCTAACACATCTAAATCTACAGCGGATATAACTGAATTTATAACATACTTTATATCTGCACTTCCTATCTCTTCTCCAGCGTCTCTAAGTTTTTGACCTAATTTACCGGTAAGTTTTTGAATTGGTTTCATAAACCCTTCCATTTCTTCTTCCTCCTCACCTTCTTCATCATCCATCGCTAACTCTTCATCATCCATCGCTAACTCTTCATCATCCATCGCTAACTCTTCATCATCACCTAAATCAAAATCCTCTTCACCACCAATTTCGTCAGTTGTAACATCTACTTCAGCTTCAGGTGTTTTTAAAACAAATTTGTTTTCTTCACTAGCTTGTTCAAATATTGGGTCTGATTCACCATTATTAAATTCTTCATTTATTGGTTTAAAAATTAAATTCATTCTTTTTAATGCTGAACTATAACTTCTAAATCTATTTCTTTTTTTGTTGTGTAGTCCATCAAGATAATCTAACTCCGATTCATTAATCCCTCTTTTTAGGTAGTATCCATCTTTTTCTTGAATAATAGCGTACGTGTTTCCATCACTAGCTTTTTTACTAAACGATAACGTTTTAGTGTGGTAAGAATCATTTTTCTTTGTCTCACCATAGGTCGCGATTTCCATAATTCTCTTAATCTTATCTTGACCTGTTAATTTTTCACTTCCGATTGGTTTTAATCCCATTTTAATTTCTTTTTTTTATAAATTATTATTTTAACTATTTAATCCTTCACCTCCTATTATTGTTGGGGCGTACATTTGTGCCCCAGAATATGTTACTGATGATGGTGCTGTCGTACCTGACATTGTTGAATCACATGAGCAGTCGTAACAAAGAAATATTGCTTCTGCATGTGCCGTATCTAGTAGACGTGGTTCAATTATTAAATCTAATTTCGTCCCTATTGTTGCCATAGGTATCACAACACCTTTATACGTAAATGTAGCGGCTGCACCAATTGATAACACTGAAGTACACATATAATTTGCGTATGTTGTTGCTTTTCCAGTATTTAATGTACCTCCAGCAATAGGTGTTGTTGGTATTGAACTTCCTCCATAGTTTCCTGCCATAACTAAATATTCTTTTGTTATAAATAGTCCTAACTATCAGAAACGGAAGTTTCTAATGTAAGACTTTTATCTATTAATTTATTTTTTAAATCGTTTAATTTGCCTAAATAACCATTTCTTCTTAAAAATTTAAAACTTAGGTTCTCATAAGAGTATTCTCCTTTATCTTTAAGACCTGTACCTCTATATTTTTTTAGCTTCTTTTTTACTTCGTTAATAGCGGACATTAGAGATTCCTCATCCATCCTTTCTATATTGTCTTCAATGTTATCAATAGCTTCAATCCATTGTTTAGATTTACTTAAAATTTTATGAGAATCTAATACAACATTTTCTAACTCAGGCTCTACAATCCATTCGTCAAACATAACTGAATACACACCACTAGCAAAATGTGGTTCATCCATATCTTGTACATAAATTTCTACTTCAAATCCCTTAACTTCTATGTCTCGTAAAGAATTCCAAATAATTCTACGACTATCTAAATATTTTTTTAGTAAGGAATCCTTGTCACCACCAAAATCCAATAATAAATGTAAATCAACATCTGAGAAGTTAGACCAATTAAAGTTAGATAATGAACCTGTGAGAGTTATGTTTTCAATATCCATATCCACATCAACAAAATTACTAAAATCTTCTACTATTGCCAATAAAGAATCCCTAATTTCTGGTTTCATCTTATAACTTCCGTCATCTAAAAACCAAATATCAGGGTTTAATTCATCATGCACTTGAAAGCTGTTCAGGATATTTTTTGAGTTGTTTGCCATATTAATAAATATATGGACTTTATTACTATACCAATTTTTTATATTTGTAAGTTCTAGATATATTTTTAGAAAAATATTTACCTTGGCTTTCAGCCATTCTCATTTTAGTAAAAATAGCTATGGGCACTTTTTCATAAATGTATGACCCTCCTTTTGCAAACTCCACAATCAATTCATTTGTTTCTGTATTATATTTAGTTTTACCTAAATTTGTAGAATTATATTCATTTATTATAAATTTGCCTTCTATTTTTTCTGATTTTATTGCCATTATTGTTGTGTTGCTTGTTGTGGTATTGGGTGTGGTGGTGGTGTTACATTAGGTGTTGCTGATGCATTTACCTGTTGTTGTAAAGTTTGTAATGTTTGGTTTGTTTGATTTAGTAATAATGTTATATTCTTAACAGCATTATTTACTTGGTCTATCCTTTCTTCAAACCCTAGTCGTTTCATTGGGTGTTCAGCGAAATGTTTAACTCTAGCAATTAGTTCCTCTGCGGTTCTAAAGTCTCTATTTGGCATCCATATTTCTTCTTGGTAAACAATTGTTGGTGTCATACCTAACCCAGTAATTCTAATTATTTCGTTCCAATCACCTATATGTTCAGAAGTAATTATTTCTTCATATTCTATTTCTGCTTTTGTTAACTCAGTTTTTATTTTATTACAGTAATGACATGTCGGGTTTGTATATATTTTCATTTTCATAATCTTTTTTTTTTAATATTACTAATTTATAAAGTGAATGGGAAGGTATTCCCTCCCCAAACACATATTATTTTTACTTAACTTCTTCAAATTCCACATCTGTAGAATCCTGGGGGTCATTCTCCGTAGTATCGTCATTAGATTCTTCGGTTTGCTGGTATAACTTTGTACTAATTTCTTGCCATACACTATTTAATTTTTCTGACAAGTCTTCAATGCCTTCCATGTCTTCTGCCTCAATAACTTCTTTAAGTTCTTTAATGGTATTTTCTAATCTAGATTTATCTGTTTCCTCTAACTTATCCCCAAAATCTTCCATTTGTTTTTCTGTTTGAAATATTAGTGCGTCAACCTCATTTAATTTATTAATTTTTTCTAGTTTTTCGTTGTCGGTTTTAGCGTTTGCTTCAGCCTCTTTTTTCATTCTTTCAACTTCTTCATCTGATAAACTACTTCCAGACTCAATTTTAATATTTTGAGACTTACCAGTTCCTTTATCGACCGCTTTAACATCAATAATACCGTTTGCGTCAATATCAAAAGTAACCTCAATCTGTGGTATCCCTCTGTGTGCTGGTGGTATGTCGGTTAGTTGAAATCTACCTAATGTTCTATTGTCTCCAGCCATTGGTCTTTCCCCTTGTAGTACGTGAATATCTACTGCTGGTTGATTATCTACCGCTGTAGAAAATACTTGACTTTTGGATGTTGGTATTGTTGTGTTAGCGTCTATTAGTTTAGTCATTACAGCTCCCATAGTTTCAATACCTAAGGAAAGTGGTGTTACGTCCAATAATAGCACATCATTTACATCACCAGCTAATACCCCTCCTTGAATTGCTGCTCCCATAGCTACCACTTCATCAGGATTTACTCCTTTTGATGGGTCTTTTCCAAATAATTTTTTAACGGCCTCTTGTACCGCTGGAATCCTAGTAGAACCACCAACCAATAAAATCTCATCTATGTCACTAATCTTTAATCCAGAATCTTTTAAAGCTTTTCTACATGGTGTTAAACTTCTCTTAACTAAATTACTAACCATTGACTCAAATTTTGCTCTGGATAACGTGCGTACTAAATGTTTAGGTCCTGTACTATCTGCGGTAATATACGGTAAATTAATTTCTGTTGTTGTAGAGTTTGATAATTCTACTTTTGCTTTTTCAGCTGACTCTCTTAACCTTTGTAGTGCTGATGGGTCTTTAGTTAGGTCCATACCGTTCTCAGTTTTAAACTCGTCAACTAACCAGTCTATAATTTTTTCGTCAAAATTATCTCCACCTAGGTGAGTATCACCATTAGTAGATTTTACTTCAAATACTCCATCTCCAAGTTCTAAGATTGAAACGTCAAATGTACCACCTCCAAGGTCATAAACGGCAACAGTCATATCTTTATCTTTCTTATCCATTCCATAAGCAAGGGCTGCAGCAGTAGGTTCATTAATAATCCTAAGAACTTTTAATCCAGCTATTTCTCCCGCTTCTTTTGTTGCATTTCTTTGTTCGTCATTAAAATAAGCCGGTACAGTTATAACCGCTTCTGTTACTTTTTCACCCAAATAATCTTCAGCTGTCTTTTTTAAATTTTGTAATACCACAGCGGAAATTTCTTGTGGTACATAAGTTTTATCACCAACCTTTATAGTTACAACATCTTTTTTTCCTTTAAGTACTGAGTAAGGCATTTTTTTTAACTCCTTACTTATTTCACTAAACTTACTACCTATAAATCTTTTTACTGAATATATAGTATTTGTAGGGTTTGTTACAGATTGTCTTTTAGCTGGGTCACCTACACTTCTATCCCCGTCTTTAAACGATACTATAGAAGGTGTTGTTCTTCTTCCTTCTGAGTTTACGATTATTTCTGGGTTTCCACCCTCTATTACTGAAACACACGAATTCGTTGTTCCTAAATCAATTCCAATTACTTTTGCCATTTTTAATTTTATTTTTAAATTATTGTCTCTTTAAGTATAAGACATTTATTGTTATTTGTCACCCCCATATAAAAAAAATTTATATTGTTTTGTTGGTTAACATATTTTTATTACTTTTGTAGTACAAATAGTATACCGTTGGTGTACTTTTAAGTAAAGTGTGTCATAATGTCAATAGTTGGTGACAGTTTGTCAGTTATTGATATTTGTAACTTTTTATATTAACTTTAAATAAAAAAATATATGATAGAATTTAGAGATTCAGATGCAGACGTAGAGGATTTAGGTGGTCCTGGGCAACCGGGTAAAGAATTGCCTAATAGTAGTACCCCTATTTTAGATAATTTTTCTAGGGATTTAACTTCCTTAGCTATTGAAGGTAAGTTGGACCCAGTGATAGGAAGAACGGAGGAGGTTAAACGTTTAGTTCAGATTCTTTCGAGAAGAAAGAAGAACAACCCTGTTCTTATTGGAGAACCTGGTGTTGGTAAGACTTCTGTTGTAGAGATGTTAGCTACCATAATTAATTCTGGTAAGTGTCCACGTACTTTATTGGGTAAACGCATTATTTTATTAGAATTATCATCTTTAGTGGCTGGAACTAAATATAGGGGTCAGTTTGAGGAGAGAATGAAAGCTATAATAGATGAGTTACGAGATAATAAAGATGTTATTATTTTTATAGATGAGATACACACAGTTATTGGTACTGGTAATTCATCTGGTAATTTAGATGCTGCAAATATCTTTAAACCTCCTTTGGCGAGGGGTGAAGTTCAATGTATTGGTGCTACCACATTAGATGAATATAGAGAAAAAATAGAAAAAGACGGAGCTTTAGAAAGAAGGTTTCAAAAAGTTATTATAGAACCACCTTCGGTTATAGACACAATAGAAATATTAAACAACATAAAATATGTTTATGAAAATCATCATAATGTTAGTTATTCAGAAGAGGTAGTAAATTTATGTGTTAGATTAGCGGAAAGATATATTACAGATAGAGCTTTTCCAGATAAAGCTATTGATATACTGGATGAGGTTGGAGCTACTGTCCAAATAGAGGTTAAAACCCCCAAATCTATAACAAAACTTAAATCGGAAATAGAAAGTGTAAAACAAGAAAAGATTAATGTTGTTAAATCACAGATGTATGAGAAAGCTGCTGACCTAAGGGATGTAGAAAAGAAATTAAAAGATAAGTTATGTAGTGTAACCAATAAATGGGAAGAAAAACAATCTGACAATAAGATTGCCATAACTATTTATGATGTTATGTCTGTAGTATCTAGAATAACTAGAATACCTTTAAATAGGATGGACCATGGTGAAATAAAGAATTTATTAAATTTAGATAAACAATTAAAGAAGTCTGTAATTGGTCAAGATAAAGCAATTGAAACTATAGTTAAGTCTATAAGACGAAATTCTGTCGGTATAAAAGAGTTAAATAAGCCTGTTGGTTCTTTTATTTGTCTAGGTCCTACTGGGGTTGGAAAGACCCATATTGCTAAAAAATTAGCTGAATTAATGTTTGGTTCTGAAGAATCTTTAATCCGTGTTGATATGTCCGAATTTCAAGAAAAACATTCACTTTCTAGACTTATAGGTTCTCCTCCTGGTTATGTTGGTTATAGTGAAGGTGGCCAATTTACAGAAAAAGTAAGACAGAAGCCTTATTCCTTAATATTATTTGACGAGATAGAGAAGGGGCATAAAGATATATTTAATGTTCTATTACAGATATTAGATGATGGTTATGTTACCGACGCTTCAGGGAGGAAAATTAATTTTAGAAATACTCTAATTATGATGACATCTAATATAGGAGTTAGACAATCTCAGGACTTCGGCACTGGTTTAGGGTTTGCAACTAAAGCAACTCAGCAGACAGATAAAGAACGTGTTAGAACAATTATTTCTAAATCATTAAAGGATACTTTTAATCCAGAATTTTTAAATCGTTTAGATGATGTTATATTTTTTGAGTCCTTAGAGGGTGATAGTATTAAAAAAATAGTAAGATTAGAATTATCACACTTATTAGATAGGTTAAGGGAAAAGAAATATAATATTAAATTTGGCCCTAGTGTGGTAGACCATATTAGTAAGATTGGTTATGACCCCAAATTTGGGGCTAGACCATTAAAAAGAGCTATACAATCTGAGGTTGAAGATTACATCTCTGAAGAAATTTTAAGGGGCACTATAGTTGAGGATATGTCCTATTCTATTGGTTATAACAAATCTACTGAGAAGTTTAAACTGACAGAAAAAGGTAGATAGGGTGATATTTATTGCCAATGAAACTAATAATAACACAAAGACAATCTAACCTACTAATAAAGGAGGCTATGGGGGTACCCAAACCTATCGAATTCTGGGTTGACTCTTTATCTTCTTTAATTAGAGATGGTTTATTAATGATGGTGTCTTCTGATAATACTTCTGAATACTTTGATGGTGAAGATGTTCAAGAAAAGGTAACTTCTTTGGGTTGGAATACTTCTAGTGAAGACTTTATAAAATTTCCTCTTGCCGAACCAAAACTAAAATTAGACTTAGTTATTGTGCCAGATGAAGACATTAAAATTGGTGATGATTATATAAATAATGCGTCCTTTGATACTGCCGATATGGATATCAGGGATGCTACCTTTGACGATGGAACCACAAGACCTTTATTGGTTGGTGGTACCATAACCATAGAAATATCAATCCCACAATCTTCTTACGATAGTGCGACATTTGTTGAGTTATTTGATACTGAAATTAAACCTTATGTGGAATCGGTCTTATTTCACGAACTAACCCACGTATATGAATTCTACAATAGGTTATTAACCTCGTCTTTGGACCCTAGTTTTGAGAATATTAGTAGTGCTTCTTCTATGGTTAATAAAATGGGTTTAGTAGATGATTGGGACGAATTGATGTTTTTAATTTATCTGCACCTATCTTTTGAGTTGAATGCTAGGGTGTCTGAGGTTTATGGTTTAATTAGAAATAAGAATATTCGGTCTAAGAAAGAGTTCTTAGATTTTTTAAAGACTTCTAGGGCTTTTTCTTACGCTAAAAGGTTAAGAAACTTCAACTCAGAAACTTACTATAATGATTTTGAGGTTCCTCAAGATAACATAGATAGGGTTAGGCAGTATGATGGTAAAGAAACCCCAATAGAAGAAATAAAAGAAATAGTTATGCAACAACTGGTTGATAATTGGGTTGTGTCGTATAAGCAACTATTAGATGATTTTTCCGATGATGAGACTTTGTCGGTTCCAACCCTACCTTCTAAAGCAACTTCTTCACCTAAAAACTTTTTAAAATTTTGGCAAAAAAGATTTAATAGAGCTGGTGAAGACTCAATAAGAAAAATTTCAAAACTATATTCGTTACTTTAATATTTTTTTTATATCTTTGTATTATACAATAAAAAAAATTAAATATGGAAGGATACATTTATTTAGGAGAACATTATGATGTTCTTAATCGAGAAATAGGTATTTCTGATAAAAAAATAGGCTTGTCTATAGACCCTATTAGTAGAGAAAACTCTTTAACTAAAACTAAATCCCCTATTAGATATAGAATTGTTGCTGTTTATAAAGTAGATAATATGCGAAGAGTTGAAAAAATGTTACATAGTATCTTAGACAGTAGGAGGGTTTTTGGTGAGTGGTTTAAAGATGATGACGATACTTTAGAAGGCGACTTTATTAACTTTATGAACGCATACGGGGCGGAAGTTTATAATATACAAGAAATTAAAGAAGAAAATATTTTATTAAAAGAAGATACCAGATTATTAGAAGTTGTTAAAAAACATGGAGCTCCCCTTAATTTAGTTAGAAAATATCTAGGAATAGAATATGATGTTTTACTAGATAAGAATGGTCTTCTACATTTTAATGGTGATGTTTTTGATACCCCAAATAAACTTTACAACAATGGTATTGTCTTTCACGTTAAAAAGAAACGAGGTGGAAGTGGTACTAACAACTTATCTCAATTTAAAATCAAAGAAACTGGCGAAAGATTAGTAGATTAACTTGGTGGTGTCATTTATTTTTCTTATCTTTGTAGTATGAATTTAGAAAAAACACGAAATATGGCACTTAAACTAATGAGACAACACGGTCTTATTAGTTATACTTTTAAATGGGATAGAGCGGTAAGAAGATTTGGTTCCCATAATGGAGGAAGCTGCACTATTTCTCTTTCTAGACCTTTAACTTTACACGAAACTAACGAGTGTAGAGTTAAAAATACTATTTTACATGAAATCGCACACGCTTTAGACCACCAACAACGTGGTTATTCTAATCACGATGCTAACTGGAAAAGAATTGCAAGGTCTATTGGGTGTAATGGTGAAAGATGTAGTAGTAGTTCAGGTGTAGATAAATCTAAAATATTAAAATGGGTGGCTACTTGTCCTAGTTGTGAAAGAAAAGTTTACTACGCAAGACAAAAAGCAAAAGATGTAGCTTGTGGTAAATGTTGTAAAAAACATAATAATAACAAGTATACCCCTGAGTATAAATTTAATTGGAAATTAAATAGAAATGTCGTAAAATATATATAATGGAAAAATTACAATATAAAATAAAAAACGGACCAAGAGTAGAGTCTCTCAATCAATTTGAGTTGTCTGATGGTACCATAGTAGCAATCTTTCAAGGTTTTAGGGGTGAAAACCCTGACTTAGACTTTATTGTGAAATATAAAGAACCTGGGAAAAGATTAAGAACTCCGTCACATACTCATTGGATTGTTGATTTAATAGTTAAGGGTGAAATTAATAGACCTAGTACATTAGATTTAGTTAAAGAACTAATAGAAGTTTATGATGCTATTGACCCATTTCAGACTGTAGAAGAAAGGGATAATTATGAATTGGTATACGCTAGTGAGATAGCTAGAGATTTTTCATGGTTAGATGGAACCGGTTCTTTATCATTAGAATTAATAGGTACTTTAGTAGAATTATTCTCTAAATGTGAAAAACAAACAACCGGTGCATTTATGTTTAAAAGTATGTTAACCTTATCAAAAGATTATCTGGAAGGCAAAAAAGATTATTATCAAATAATAGGAACCTCAAAAAGAGTTTAATATGATTAAAGAAAAATTAAAAGAATTATTGGCTATCCCAACTAAGACCTGGGAAGAGGACCGACTTATATCTTATTTAATAGAACATTTTGAGGCTCGTGGGTATCATTACGAATTAGATGAGATGGGTAACTTATATGTAACTAAAGGCATTTCCGAATACTATCCTTTAGTTTTAGCTCATACTGATAGTGTGCACGATATTAAAGAAATGGTAGTAAAAGAAGAATACCTACCTAATTCACAGGGGGATAAAAAACTAGCCCTCAAAGCTTATACTAAAGACGGTAATCTCCCTACTGGTATAGGAGGTGACGATAAAGCAGGCGTATTTATTTGTTTACAACTTTTAGAACGGTTTAATGTTATTAAAGGGTTTTTCCCAGTCGCAGAAGAAACCGGATGTCATGGTAGTAGAGGAGCAAAAGAATCATTCTTTAATAATGTAGGTTATGCTATCCAGTTTGATTCTACCGAAAATGATACTATGTCACTCTCACTTATGGGTACGCAGTTATTTGAACAGGATTCTGAATTTTTTAATAAAGCTAAGAGTTTAATATTAGAACACGGTTTTACTGAGTGGAAACATCATCCGTACACCGACACAATGGTGTTAAAAGAAAGATTTAATTTTGCTTGTTTAAATTTTGCTGCGGGATATTACAACTATCACTCAGATAACGAATATGTAATTGTTGAAGATGTGTTGAACTCTATACTTTTAGGTGAGAGTGTGATAAAAAAATTAGGTAATAACTTTTACGAATTTAGGGTATCTAAAAAAGATTCTTTTGATTGGTTTGATTAGTAGTCTTCGTGAGGTGTAACATCAAAAAATGTTTTTGAACTTTTATAATTATCTAACTTTAACCCATGTTTTTCTTCTGATTTAACAACATTATTTATCCATTCTGAGACAGGTTTATAGATAAACGTACCGGAATCACCAAATATTTGTTCGAAATCCTCATATTCAACCGTACCCTTTTCTGGGTTACTTTTGAAGTCTATTTCTGGGTATAATCCTAGTTTTTCCACATCTTGTATCATATCCGCGATTGTAGACGATAACCAATGACTAACATAATTAAATCCTTTAGCTTCTCTTAATCTTTTTACTAGGGTTTCCCTCCACTCTTTATCTAAATAATTCAATAAATAAAAATCTTTAGTTTCTTTTCGTTTTTCTGGAGTTAGAACTAAGGTTTGTTCTTCCATTGGTAATTTTCTACTTATGTCCTCTAGCCTATTAAGTGCTTCTGGATTCCAGCTAGAATCTTTATTAACAAAATGTAACATTATAGCAGTTTTTTTATCCACATCCAATATTTCACTTATATTAGTTATTTCTATAAGAACCTCATCATCCGAATTTTCTACTATTCTACCTACCTTATCTAATATTCTACTTAATTTACCCATACTTATTTTATTATAAATATTTTGTTTTATATAATAATTTACCTATATTTGTACTATATATAAATAAATATTATGCCTAAATCAAGAAATAGAAAAAATCACAGTAAAAAAGTTTTAGCGAGAAACTTAAGGTTAAAACAACAACAAAATTCCATGAATAAACAAATGGAGTTGATGAAAGAAGAATATATAAAAAAAATGGCTGAAAAAGCTAAAGAAAAAGAAACCGATGCTGGGGAAGTACCTTTGACATTGGGTTAGAATACGGGGGTGACTGGAATTGATTGGCGTCAGTCGATTAATGTCAGCACGTCGAGCCTGAATTAAGCTCGTAAAATCTGATTCATTTTTTTAACTGGCAAAACAATTGCTAAGTTGGCGACTTTAGGACTTGTCCGTGAGGGGTCAACAGTGGCTATCGCGTAACTAAGTTACGATATAGCTCCGTTTTCGTTAAAGTCTCTTAAGATTTGTAACTTTATATATGAAAACGTCATTTAGACAAATCGACCCCACCCTCTACTGTTTGGGTGGTAAAATATAAGATGGTCTAGGTTACTTTGAGGGTTGTTTATTCTGTAAAAGTAACTGAATAGTTAGAATAAACTAAACGTGTAGGATAGATGTTAGTAGAAGATGAACAAGACGGGGGTTCGATACCCCCCACCTCCACCAAAAAGAAAAGGACCTAACGGTCCTTTTTTTATTTTAATAGTTTTCCTAAACCAATAACCTTGGTTTCTAGTAATGTTCCCAAACCAACCGTAGTTATATTTTCTTGTAAAGTTATTTTACCATTACTATCTATGGTGATGTTTTTAACTTCTTTAAATCTATATGACCCTCTATTATTTTCTGTGTTTAGTAAATACTTTCTTAAAACATCAATATGGTTTTCTTGTGTGTAACCACCAGCGTTCTGTGACAATCTAAGATGTATTATAGGTAGTGTTAATTGTAATTTAATATCTCCAAACCTTGGAGATGTTAAAGCTGTCCCTTTAAAAAATCCTAGGTAGTTTCCATTAGGGCTATACATAACTAAGTCACTCTCTTTACTAATATTACCTTCAGAGGCTCTATTTAAAGAGTACCTTCTATAATGTAAGATAGTTAAAGCTTTTGCTAAATCTTTAACTTCATCCGCTGTGGGTCCGTTTGGTGAATAAAATCCTTTTTCAGTACTTATTTTTGTGGTTGGTGGCGACATATTCACTATAGCGGCTATGGCATCCTGATATATAGAATTATATTTCTCTTCAAAAGATTTATAACTACTATTACCTGATTCTATTGCTTGTTTTCCTGTAATACAATTACCCCCACCTGTTTCGTGACAAGTATCCTTAATACAAAAACAAAATTTATTTACTAAGTCTAAAACTTTAACAAATCTACACCCATAATTAACTGTTGCTAATGGGTCATAGGGAGTATCAACATGTAAGGTAACATCCTCTGGTAGTCCTTCGGGATTTACCATACAACCTCTTATTTCTTCAACTGGTGCAACATCACCTTCTTCAATTTCCTCACACTCACACTTACTTTTAACCCATTTGAAGTCTTCTCCATTCGATATTAATGACTCACAATCTTCCTTTCTCTTATTATATTCTTTATCTCCTATTAACTCTTTACACGTTTTCTTTTTTACTACATTATCTTTACATGCTTGTTTTAGTGTTGTTATGTATGAACTAATATTGTGACCATCCCATACACGTCCCGTTACCGCTTTAACTAATGTATTGTAAATTAAACATAGGTCTGCAGCTTTTTCTTCACCCATCTTAGCCTTTTTAACCTTTTCTATTGCTTCATTAAAAGTATCACCTTTATCAAAATAATTACCGTCTTTTTGAATTGTTGCATGGTCACCAATGTCCGTTTTGGGTGCAATAGACTTAATACTCGCGTACGATTTATTAACCGCTTCCCCTTCTGGTGTACAACAACTTAATTCTCCTAACTTTGCTGCCATTATTTTATTTGGTGTTTAGTACATTTATTAGACCTTCATATATGTTTGGGCTTGGGTTCCTTCCTTTTTCTTCTTTTTTATCTTCTTTTTTATCTTCTTCATTCCATTCGTTTATTTGGTCTCTAACAGCACCAAACCCTCCCTCCTGAAACGCTTTCGTAAGGTCTTTTATTATATTTGAGAATTCTAGCTGAATGTCTTTGATTGCTGCACCACTTCTCTTACCTACATCCTCATGGTCAGGGTCTGTCGTAAAATAAACTTCGGGACATTTACCCCCTGTTTTATTACAACATTGTCCTTTGTTAAAGTCTTCAGAAGTTAGTCCGTTTAAAAACTCTTGGAAGTCGTTGGACCACTTATTAGTAGCGTCTCCTTCTGGTTTATAATCATTACACATTGCTAACCTAGATAGATTATCTGTACTAATTAGAGCTTCTGGTTTGTAACGACCATATACTGTTTGACCACGTTCATTTTCTCTTGTTTCTGCGTATTCTGGCCAGAAGTCTGTCAACATTTTTGCTGCTTTATCCAGAGAATCATCGTCCGAGTCCGAACCAACTACCCACGACTTCTCCCCAATCCAATCCAACGCGTCACCTTTATCTGTTGTTACCAGATTTATCAGCAAACCTATTAGTGGGATTTTCTTATTCATTAACCCTAAATCATCTATAAATTTAGTTTTTCCAATTTTATTATAAAAGAAAACTATTTGTGACATTGCTAAAACTGTTGGTGCGGCATCTATAACCGCTTCAATACTCCAGTCATCCACACCAGTTATCCATTTAAGGAATGTGTTTGATTCAAATACCCAAGTATCACTATATCTTGCCATCTCACCTATAAGTTCCTTTCTAAAAGCTTCTCTATCTTTGTTTGGTATTCCAGCTATTGTTTTTTTGCCCGCGTCATCTTCTATCGCATATTTGTTAATTAATTCTGTCATGTCATCAGATTCATCAAAATCTCTAACAACCATATAACCTCTAAGGTAGACATGTAATTTGTCAGCTAGTGCTTCTGCTTCAGAGTCTGATAGTCCACCCAGTTGATAAATAGCGTCTTTATTCCCTTGGAATTTTTTATATAGTTGTTCGGTTGCACCAGCTATTGATTTATTACTAGCTGTCAAGGTCATGAGTGATTGGATAAGTTGGTCTATAAGGACAGCTCCAGTTATCCCTAGTGCTGTATACATGAGCCCTTTTTTTGTTTTTGGGATAATTTTAAGTAAGGTACCTCCAACAGTAAATTTGTCTTTTAACATGTTTCTCAACATTGATATGAGGTCAGTGGTTGCGTTCTTTTCTCCACCTAACAGAGTTCTAAGTGCGGCATCGTCTAGTGTACCATTTTTAGCTGCTCTACGTGTTGCTGCATCAGAGTTTTTCCATATTAATTTAATAATGTTATCTTGTTGGTCGGACCTTGATAGTATCCCTATCAAATCATCAAGAACTTCAGGTGGTATCACTCTGTCTTTTTCAATTGCCCTACCTATAAGAGCTACTAGTTCATCTACCGACCTTGGTAACGTGTGAGTGGACTGACTTGCTAATTCCGTTAATTCTTTTTGTAATGATTTAAGGTTAGTAACTCCATTTGTTGGGTCATCTATCCAAGCCTTAAATACTTTTTGTTTAGTTCCACTAGCACCTGCTGATTTTGTTTTCCATATAAAGGCTTTCAAATCCTTAGTAAAAGTCTCTAACCATGTGGTTGATTTAAGTGTAGTCAAGTCAACTGCTTCTTTTTCTGCCTTTTCAATTGCTTCTCTTTCTGCTTTCTCAATTGCTTCTCTTTCTGCTTTCTCAATTGCTTCTCTTTCTGCTTTCTCAATTGCTTCTCTTTCTGCTTTCTCAATTGCTTCTTTTTCTAACTTTTCCGCAATTTCTTTTTGTACTTTTGCTTCCAAAAGTTTCATTTGTTTGCTGAATGAGGTAGCAAATCCATCTCCATTTTTTAAAAAATATGGCATCCAGGCTAAAAAATCATCTAACTGCTTTCCACTAAGAGACCCATCTGCCACCTTAGTCATTACCTTTTTTATAGTTGCCATGTCATAGAGTTCTCCGTTTCTACCAACTAAAGCTATAATAGTTTCTCCATCAGCAGCAAATTTAACATTAGCTTTTCTTGTCATTCTATCGAATACGTTAGCTACTGCTTGTGAACCTTCCTTTCCTACAAGTTTTATCATCCTGTCTGCTAATGCTTGTGAGATTTCTTTTCCTCCTTTTTTAGTGAATAGTTTTTGGAAAAATTTAACTATATCATCTCTTTGTTCTGTTATTAGGTTATTAGTAGGTTGTTTTAAGCCCATTATTTCGCGGGCTCTTTCTAATTCGTATATAATTTTTTTATTCATAATTGTTTTTTTTACCATAGAGGGTTGGATTTACCTCTACTTGGTTGGTAGCTGTCTGCCCATTTACTATTTATTATTTGGTTTGCGCTGCCTCTGGTTATTCCACTTTCCCAAACACCGACTGATGCTGTACCAGCACCCGCTCCATCATCAGATTCACCTGTTCCTGCCCCATCATCCTGCTCCATAAATTCTTCTGGGGCATAACTATCTTGTGGACCATCACTATAAAAATCATATGCTTGGTCTTCTTTAGAGTAGTTGGTTTCTGGTTCTGTAAACCCTTCTTCATCTAGTTCTGGTTCAGAACCTAAAGCTCCTTTACTAGTAAAGTTATATTCACTTGCACCATCTGTATCCGCGTAACCACCTTGTAAGCCAGACATAATATCTTCATTTAATGGTTCACCATCAAACATTATTTCCTTAACTCTATTTATATTTTCTTGTAACGACTCACGCATATCTATACTATATAAATATAAATACCGAAAAAGGTGGAATAATCCACCTTCAATTTAATAATCTAAAACTCCTTTATTTTGATTAATGTATGTGATTAACCCTTCACTAAGTTGTGATTCATCTACATCATTTTTAATTGTGGTTACTTCCATGTCGTCATCACCATCGTTAAACCATTCTCTTTCATAAAAAAGGTCGCACAATTCTTCTAATTCTTCAAGTGGAATTTCTAACTCATACTCATCACAGATATCCTCATAACATAAGTTAAATTCTACAAAAATTGTTCCTCTGTCCTTATATATAGAATAAGAATGTATTTCTTCAATTACCATAATATCTTTTTTAGTTTAAATATATGGTATTAAAGTAAAGTGCTAAAGTCTACGGGATTTTAACCAAAATATTTCTCTTCCGGCTCTAGTTTCTAACGCTCTTAATTTTTGTTTAGACTTTTTCATATCTAAGTCTTTGTTGGTGTCTAAATCCAGCATTTGATATTCGTTAAATTCTAATATGTCCGCAAGTAATTCTTCAGTATATTGTACTCTGTCTTGTAATTGTTCTATTTGGTCTTGTTGTAAGCCCATAATCTCTTCTGGTGATAAGAGTTGTTCTAACTCGTCCTCAATACCACTGATATCATCTTCAGCGTCATAAACCTCCTCCCCTTCATCATTAATCATATTAGCTCTATCTAAAACTCTAAGAACCTCATCTTCACCGGTCTCTTGTTCTAGTATGTTCTTAAGCACACCATCTAATTGTTCTTCGGAAATTTTAATTCTTTTCATCTTTGTTTTTATTATAAATATAACCTAATATTTATTTGTCAATTAAATTATTTTTATTATCTTTGTAATATGAAAGAAAAACTTAAAACACATAAATTAGTGGGAATATCCGATGATAATCAGGAGAGACTTGTTAAAGCTGGTAAATTAGTGCAAAAAGGTTTAGCACAGAGAGCTTACTGGAGTATGGACAAATCATACTACTGGGTTAAACGAGGAAATAAAATATAATATTATGACAAGTAATCAAGAAGATACCATGTATACCATCCACACCCAAGTGGAAGAATTAAATATATCTAAAGAATTTCATATTCAGGTAGAAAAAATGTGTACCCAAGATAAACATAAATGGAAAGATATGTGTGAGAAATGGGAGTACGCATTTAATAAAATTAAAAATAAAGCAAAATAAAAACCTTGGCCGTCACCAAGGTTTTTTTTTGCAACACATAAGTTATCTAAAATCCGTTATTAGTTTCCATTTTTTGGTTGCGGGAAAAAACTTTCACTAATTGCAACCGTTTCAAATTACTTATCCTGTTATCCTGCTTTTTAGAATCTGTATGATAAACCAAGATTGAAAGTGCCCTCTCTTTCTTCGTTTTCATCTTCTTTTAATCCCATACTATAGTTTGGTTCAACATTAAGACCTTTCCACACATTGAAAGAATATCCGATTCCAACAGTTAAGTTGTCCATCATATCTTCTTGTGGTGCTTGTAAAGAAACATACGCATTGTTTTTCAAATTGTATCTTCCCCAGATGTCATAAATAGTTTCACCGTCTACGTCTTCACCATTTTGAATCAAGCCTACAGTCCATGTGTCGTTAACAGCGTAACCAAAACCAACGTTTTGAGTTAACTTGTCCATAGTTTCTTCTTGGTCTCCATCATAAGTTGTTACGACCGTAAAGTTCTGAGCTGAAGCAAATAATGTTGCGAATGCTATAGCGGATGTTAAAATTAATTTTTTCATTTAAATATTATTTTTTTTAACTTTTATATTTCTGATTTTTTTATATAGATGCTCAAAAATAAACATCTTCTTTTTACTGTTATGTTATTTCTTAACAAAGAATGAAGAAAGTAATACTAACACTACTAATCCTACGAATCCACCATTACCTAATGATGTGATAAGTGCTGTTAAGTTAGCTACTACATCCATTCCGAAAACTGAACCACCTGTTAAGATGTACCATAAGATTGTTACTGGAAGAACTGCCATTAAGACTGTTCCTAATCCCCCAACAAATCCTGTAATTTGTTTAATTACGTTATCCATAATTTTTTCGTTTTTTTAAATGTTTATATCACATAAGTTCCGGTTAACTTAGTGATGGTTGTACCTTTTTAACCCATGTTTTTAAAGGTTCTTACAATACATAGGTTGTTTAATTAAAAAGTCAATAAAAGTTAAAAAATCTGTGTTTTTGGGGTAATATTGGGTATTATAATAGTAATTTGGTTTAGGTATTACGATGTATCGTACTTGATTTTTACGCTTTTTTAGCTTATTTTTAGTAAAAATAGCTTATGAAACTCAAAACATTAAAGGACCAGAACAAAAATTACAACCTATCTATCATAGATTTTATAAAACTTTTAGACCCTAGTAAGAATGGTAAATTTCTTAGAATTTTATTAAATGAATTAAAATTTTACGATAAAGCGGTGACTATATCACAAGGTAGTGTGTGGGAACTAAGTCACCAAGTAGAGGTTACTCGAGGTGTAAATGAAGAGATAATAAACTTACTTATAGAGTGTTTAGGTGGTGTTGATGTTATAAATGATTTAGAGAAATTTGAGGTGTTGTGTGATGAAAATTTGATTTCCGTTAAAGATGTTCAAGAATATAGGTCTTTGGGTGAAATATCTTTGGCGGTTATAGATGCTGAAGAAAAACGGTGTGGTGCTAAACCTAGAAAGGAAATTGTTTTAGAAAATTCCAATTATTTAATACTTAAACCTCTTAATGTATTTGCTTCTAGAAAGTATGGGTCTTCTACAAAGTGGTGTACTTCTAGTAAAGAACCTAAAACTTTTTATGAGTACTCAACTAATGGTGTCTTACTTTATATTATATCAAAACAAAATAATGTAAAATGGGCTGTATATTATGATATAAAAGCTAAAGAATTATCGTGGTGGGATTCTAAAGATGTTCTTACGGATGGTTATCTAGTAGATTTACCAGAAGAACTAAAAAAAGATATATTACAATATATTTTAAATGAAAATAAATCAAATAGCTATTATTTTGATGAGGAAACTAGATTACTTTCTGAACAAGTCTTTGTTGGTGTTGTTGATGTGGATGGCGACTATCAAGAGGTTTTAGCTACACCAGAACCATTTACTGGTATATGGCGTAATGGCACTAATGGTCCTACCTGGAATCCTAATTACACCACTACAAATGATAAGATTGATGGGTTGGTTAATAAAACATTGGAGTATTACTATACTATAAATGCTTTAAAGAAGGGTGGGGAAGAGATGTAGTTATATTAACTAATGTAATATTTTAATTTTTCTTCGTATAAGTATCCTGGTTGTACTCCCTGCATAGATTCTTGCACTTCACCATTTTTGATTATCGTTACGTTTGGAATCCCTCTTATACCATATCTTGCGGCTAATGATTGCATTTTATCAACATTAACTTTTAATATGTTATTTGGGTATTGTTCTTTTAATTTATCTATTGTTGGTGTTAACATCCTACATGGCCCACACCATGGAGCCCAGAAATCTACTAACACAACTTCTTCACTTTTTAGTTTTTGGTCAAAAACCTGTTCACTAATTATATCCATTTGTTTTATTTTATATTAAAAATACTTATTTTATTCATATAATAAATAGTCATAATATTTTGTTATGTCAACCCATTTAGTTATCTTTGTACTGTAAATAACTCTTATGATTGTAACAACAAAGATAGATTTTACGTATATAATAATACCAACTAAATGTATGGTCTAACAAATAAAATTAAATGAAAAAATTAACCACAATATTATTATTACTCCTTTCCATAATTTCTTATGGACAAAATAATGTAGATATGCAAGCGTTTAATAAAATAAATGAATATCGTATATCCAATGGGGTGTCTGCTATTGTCCTTGACAGTACTATATGGAAAGGGGTGAATTATCATAGTAACTATCTAATAGATAATGGTTATCCGTATAATTACCCATTAGATAATCCTCATGATGAACTGATTTTAGCTCGTCCTTCTGACAGATTATTTCAATATAATTTCGTTATGAATGGAGTTATTAGAGAGTGTATTACGGTATTTACCTGTGTTCCGGATATGGAATTAACAACGGATTGGGTTATTAAGAACTTTGATAAGTCCACTCCTCACAAAGAAGCTGTTTTAGACCCTAGGGTAATTAGGGGTGCAATTTCCTTAACTTTTTCTGGTGATTTATGTTATGCTACATTAATTGTAGCAGAATAATATCTATTTAGCAGCTGTTTTAGTAGTAATAGGGATACCACATTTATTTAATGTTAATAGTTTTGTGTTGGCTAAATCCCCTCTTTTCATTTTAATAGTAGGTTGTCCATCATAAACTTCCCCATTATAATTTTCTATAGTAACCCATGGAACATCACTATGACTACCCGAAAACCCTAAATTTAAATTTACATCCCCGTAAAATGCACAAGTATTATTAAAATTCGGAGGGGCAAACCCGGAAGGAGCGGGTGATACACCAAAACAAGGAGGTACTGATTCACCGGCGGACCCTACTTTTTTCATTACGACTAAAGCTTGCATTGAAAGTATTATCTCGTCCTCTGTTTCTGCCATTATTTGTGTAGCTTGTTCTGGGGTAACAGTAAATGTTACAGCTCTACTACCACCAAATTTACCATCATCTATACCGTCCCTATCTCTTGCGGCATATGTTGAAGCTAACATTTGTCTTGGTTTTAGGTCAAACTGATTTCTCCAATCAGGTATTTCTCCAATCATTTTTTCTCCCTCTTCATTAGTAAACTCCATAGGTTCTTGTGGACCATAACGTATTGCCTTTCTTAACATTTTTCCTATGTCACTTTTCTTTAATACATATCCATTCTTGAGTTCAGTTCCAACATCATTTGCTGTTACGTATGCCGCAGGAAGGTCATAATATGGTATGGAATTAGCTGCTTCAGGGGTAAATACATCTAAAGCCCCATTATTTAGGTTTGCTATTCCTAAACTAACACCATTCATTTTAACATCAAAAATTGCTTCATCACAAAAATGATTATGTTGTCCTTTATTGGTATAGTATCCGATAGTACATTTTAGGTGTACTAAGCAGTCTTCTTCAACTTCATAGATTTTTTCAATAAAAGAGAATACTAAAGTGATTATTAAAGCTTGTCCTTTTTTAGGTGCTTTAGAGTCTTCATTGTTATCATCTGTAGCTCCTCCAGTATCAATAATAAAACCTTCTGGATTTGTAGATAATTTACTAACATCTATTTTTTCCTCTTTAAACAATGGTATTATTGCCTCGATAAATCTCTTAGCTCTCCTAGTAGCTAAATCTTTGTTAGCTTCTATATTTTCACTTTTTTCGGTAAAAAAAGTTCCTGGGTATGAGCCTGCTTTTTTTAATTCTAACCATTTTTTCCAATCACCTTTATAACCATCTTTCGCCGCTAATTCTTCCCATCTTTCATCAGTAACCTCCACTAGTTTTTTATTGTCCTCACCTACGAAATCATTTCCTATTTCTGGTATCATAGGTTTCCTCCAGTAATTACTTGCTCCCGCTTTAACGTCAATAGAGTCTAACTGTAATTTACCGGCTTTTAGTAGGGCTGCGTGTTGGGTGTTACTATTAATTTCTTTGATAATACCTGCGACTACAGTGTTTATGAATGGTGAAGGGTCGTCCACACCTGTTGGGTAATTATATTCATACCTTAAGGGTATTTCTATATCTATATCGGAGACTAGTTTTCTTATATAAACCATTTCTTGTTCTCTAATAAGACCCATAATCTCTCTAGCTCTGTTAACCTCAGATAAAATATTCTTTTTCATATATTATAAATAGTAGAAACATTAGTTAAGTTATACCGTATAATATAATACAATTAACTTGGTCGTTTAACTTAAATTTATTATCTTTGTAGTATGAAAAAATTAATCACAGTATTATTATTATTCCTTTCCATATTTTCTTATGGTCAAACTAAGTTAGATTTACTTATTTTCGAAAAAGTGAATAACTATCGTACACAAAATGGTTTATCTCCGTGGGCATGGGATAATAGGGTTTTCGTGGTGGCTGAAAAACACAATAATTATCAACTAAGTGTAAGTGATATTTCACATGACGAATTAGTTGATGTTGTAGGTCATGAAGAAATTAATAGGTTAGCTCATCGTTTTGACGCTATTTTTACTAATTGGTTACGTTGTGGGGAAAATATTGCTGTTGTAAACACATCTGATATGACATTAGAAAAAATTGCTAATACAACATTAGAAATGTGGATTGATTCCCCACCGCATAATAAAATACTTTTGTCTGCAACTAAATATTGTGGTGGAGCTATAAGCTCTCACCACAGTACAACCTGGTCACGTTCTAAATATGCTTCTCACAATAGTTGGGTGTACGTTACCTTAAATTTGTATGGTGGTTCTATATATAACTAATATATCTCGAAACATTAGTTAGATTATATCGTATAATATAATACAATTAACTTGGTCGTTTAACTTAAATTCCTTACCTTTACATTATGAAAAAATTACTCACAGTCTTATTAACTATTTTAACTTTCTGTTCATACGGACAACAACGTATTGTAGAAGCAGAAAAAATCATTTTTAGAATGGTAAACGAATATAGAGTGTCTCAAGGGTTAGACGCTGTTGTATGGTCTGAAGACGCGTATAATGCAGCGTATCACCACTCATCTTATATGTCTAATAAAGGTGTCCCTTATGCACACACTGAAACTGTTGATGTGGATGGTCATGAGGAGATAAGTAACCCTCAGATGAGAATAGCGAAGTATTGTAGCCCTTCTTCTTGGGGTACGGAATGTATGGCGGGTCTTCCTTTATTATCGTGGACCGTAGAACCTTGGGATTTAGAGAAAGCGTGTCGTACAGTAGTAAATAATTGGATTAATTCTCCCGGACACAAAAAAGCTATATTATATGATAAAGAAGGTAACGGTAACCTTAGTATTGGAGCTGTGAGCGTAATTAAGTTAAATTATTGTGAGAGTTCAATCCCGGTATTAGTCTTGGTGAACAAATAAACCCCTTCCTTTATGCTGGTTTGGTTAGTTGCTGTGAGGCATCCTTACCACATTTAACATTTAATCCCCACGCTGTACCCCCTAATGGAGCTATTACCTGTAACCAAGCAGTATCTGTACCTTCAATTTTATTAAAGGTTATCTCACCATTAGGTCCTATCATACCCTCATCAAAACCTAATGATTCCAGCTCTGCATTAAATTCTTTTGTTCCACCAATATTATTAGAAGCATACTTTCCTCCAGTACGTACATTCCACTCCCACTCCTTCTTAGATATGTTAGCGGATTTTATTAATTGTTCTATTCTGTTTTTATTAACATTTATTTCATTTAGTATAATCTTAAGTTCATTTTCTAAATCTTGTACTACCTTCTTTTTTCTATTCGCGATTTCATTTTCCTTCACTGGTATCTCCTCCTTCATGGCCTCCAATTCATTTTTCTGGTTCTTTAACTGTATCGCTTGTAGTTTTTTCATTGTGATAAAGAACTCTTTAAGGTCATCTTTTTTGAATCCCGTTTGTTTTTTGTTCCTGTTATCCACCAATTTATTATAACCAGTGCTTTTCTGTACTTTCGACTTATTGTCATATGGGTAAAGTTTGAAAAAATTGGTAAACCACTTTTCATCTAGTTCTCCCGCTGCTTTTAAATTATAATAAGCATTGCCAAGGTATTGAGCTCTCTTGTATTCTTCTTGAGTTTCATTGCCTCCATCTCTCTTACGTACCAACTTGTCTGACACATCATCATCTTTATGTACAAACCAGTAAACATTAGGTACGTTTCTGTTAGGGTAATCCAGATAGTGGGTGATATACGAGCCCCATTTCTTGCCATATTTTTTATACTTTGAATCCCCGCCCAGACCTATAGGAATACTAAAACCATACTTTTCTATTTTCTCATTAATCTTTTCTATTGATAACTTTAGGTTTTCCTCTTCCTGCTCTAATTTAGCTGTTATTTTTGCTGCTTGCTCTTCTGTAGTTGAATCTATAATTGCTTGTGCTTCCGCGTTTTCAGTTTCTAACTTTTTCACCTCCTCTTGTGCCTTTTTTAATTTTGGTTTGACTAGGTCTAACTCTTCTTGAGACATTTTTTTAAATAAGTTTGAGACAAACCCTTCCTCCCCAGTATCTGGGTTTGAACTAACGTATTCTTTGTCATCATAAGTTAAAATAAACTTATCGGGAACAGTATACGCGTCAAACTGTAAAGTTATCTTTCCTACTCCAGCTCCTAAAGGTAATTCCATTCCATCACCTGGATATATTTTATACTCAGGACCTTGGGCTTGCCCTCCTTCTTCTGGTTTAAACTTTTTCTTACAAAAAGCTGGTAACGCTTCTAATACTTCTTGAATACCTGTGGCTTTAAAGGAGATGTTCATCTTTTGTGCTTTAGTATAATCATCGTGGTCAGCTCCTTTGTTTCGGTCCCAGGGTACAGTTCCTAAAGTAAGAATGGGTTTTGGGATAGTAACATTATCAATACCAGCCTGGGCTAATGCATTTTCTAAATATGTCTTTACTGCTTCTGTTCGTTTTTCCGCTAACCACATATTTCTTTCTTTTGCGTCTTTAGTCTCCCAGCCAGGCATTCCCATTTCTTTTGCTTTCTCATCTTGGATTGGTACAAGTGAGGCTCCACCTTCTAGTACAATCTCAAATGTTATGCCTTTTAAATCAGGAACACTAAAAAAAGTTACCATTCTTTTTGCTAGGTCTTCGACCGCGTCTAGAGACTTATCTTTTAGTTCATATACTGCCGATGCGAATTTTTGTCCTATATTAATTGGCGGTAACTCGGTTTTTATTATATCAACTATTCTTTGCTTTTTACCGTTTCTAATAACAACATCACCCTTTTGGTCTTGTTGTTCCATAAGAGGTTTTAAACCCATTATTTCACGTACTCTATTAATTTCATTTAAATAGTGACTTTCTTCTACTTTGTATGCTTCATTTATTTCTACGTACTTTCCGTCTTTAACTAGATAAAGTATTTTATTCTTATTATTTCGGTAATATTTACCTTCCTCTGCGTTAGATACACTAGGTGTAGCTCCGAATGGGTTTTCTTTAGTCCCTTTTTCTTCCTCTCCTGTACGTACATTTTCTCCTGCTCCTATTGTGTCATCTTTGTCAGACTCGTCTGAGTCAGACGTGGATTTTACATTGGCCTTATCATACTTTTCTCTTTCCTCCTTGGATTGATTCTTTTTTCTCACTTCGTCACACCACTTCCATATATCCGCTTCGGTTTCTTTATCATATGGATTTTTCGGGTTATCCCCAGGAGTGTACATATGGTTCGCGTCCTTTGCCCATGGACATACTTTATCTCCTCCCCTCAGTGCTAACTGCTCTTGTTTCAATTTAGATAGGGTGCTGCCTAAGTTTTGGTCTAGGTTATATTTCTCTCCTTCGTCAAAATTCCCTGAAAGAACTAATAAATCTACAAATTTTTCGGGTTTATTCTCATTATCAGAATCTTTAAATGCAATTTGTGTTAAAGTATCTAATTCATCTAGACCCATATATCTTGCCTCACCCGTCAAATACTTTATTACACTGGATTCATCGACAAATATTCTATCCAACTTATTAACTAATTTCGCGAACATCCTAAGTTCATCGTCTCCAAATACTGGAGGTGTCTTCTTTCTATCACTATCCTGTATCCAAGCACTAGTTTTTCTCCATTCCACACCAGATTTAAGTATGTTATAGATATCCTCTCTTCTTTTCTTGCCACCCCATAATCTGCCCCACCAATCTTCATTCAAAAGGCCCATTATTTCTTTGGTTCTATTAATTTCTGTTAAAATTTGTTTTTTCATGGTTTTTATTTTAATTCCACATTACTGTTATAGTTTTATCGTCTAAATCAACGTGTAGGTTTGTAGGTAATATAGTGTGGTATCTTTCATTATCTTTTTCATCATAATAATACCACATATCTGGGTCATCACTTTTAAATCCACCCATGTCATCTACATTTAATTCAATTTCTTTTTCCACCTCTACCTTAGTGTAGTCTTCGTCATAAATCTCAATCGCTCCTTTTATCACTACACTAGTCGTGTAAATGCTTATATCTTTAATACCCCAACTTCTTACGTCTAAATCAAACCTCCAATTTACAACACAATCTAGATATGATATGTCCATATCTCGGTCTTTATATTCCGGGAAATAGTTTTGTAGTCCAGAAAAATCTATATCATCTACTTGTGTGCTAAATGAGTTTGGGTCGTCGTCCCATTGTTCTGTTATAACCTTATCTATTATTTTAACTAATTGGTCTTGTTTAAGTGATATTTTTTTTCTCATAGTATTAAAAGCTAATTTGCTGGCTTGCTTGCATATAATAAATATAAGCATTATACTATAAATATTAATATATTTTTACTATAATTAATATATGAAAAATTTAATTCTTTGTATGGTAGTTTTTGTAATCGCTCAGACTATGGTGTGGTTACAACTAAACGGACAATTTGTCTGGGAATCTTTTCGTAAATATGAATGGGTGTTAATTCTTTTCGGACTCCCAATTAGTTGGTTGTTTTTAGAAGCCACTAGACATGGTGTAACTGCTTTTGATGGGTTGCTTTGGCCCCAAAGATTTCTTGCTTTCGCTTGTGGAATTATTATTTTTAGTTTATTTACTTGGCTATTTAAAGGTGAAGGTATTAACACAAAAACAATGATTTCTCTTGGTTTGGCTAGTTGTTTAGTTTTAATACAAATTTTCTGGAAATAAACTGTAACTACACTAGTATTTATATAATATGCAAACGACATTTAAAGACATATTATTAAAGGAAGATTATACAGGTAATATGATTACCGGAGAATTAAGTAAAAAACTCGATAATACCCTTTTTACCCTTATTCATGTACTTGGTGGGTTCACCACCTCAGACGTTATTAACTTTGCAAGAAACGCAAACTATAGAGAACGTAGACTATTAGATAAGATGGTTAATGACTTACCTTTATCGGATAGACCTTTTGATAAGGAGATGATTAAAAATTCTTCTAGATATCGAGCTTTAACGGTTTTTATTCAAGTTATAGGTGACTCTTCTAATGTTAATGAATCGTATGTAATTAATAGAGATTTACCGGAACATATAGATAATCAATTATATTTTCTATCACACTATATAGGTGGATTTACCACAATGGATGTTGGTCGTTTTGTTAACAACTCTACTCCTAAACAAATTAAAAGACTTGGTCTATTACTTAATAGGATTCCTTCAGACCAATATGAATTAATTCCTTTAGCTGGAATGTACAAATCTATATATGATAGTCCAGACTATCAAAAACTAATATCTTTAATTCTAGGTACCTTAACTGAAGATGTACAATATGACGCAGAGGGGTATCCCACCACAGACACTAACCCATATTTTACACAATACGTTACTCCTGAAATAAAAAAACAAATATTCGGTTATTGGGGCAAACATGGAATCTGTTATGATTGTTTAAAATATTTTGGTGTCGATGTGGAGGAGGAGGATATGGAAGGTTATACTGATTTTAGAAATATTAGTGATATTGTATACCCACTATTAGTTATGGAGTATGGTGGTGGTCTAGAAAGCTCTGAGTTTGCAAAAGCTCCGTGGAAATACACTAATGAGATGGGTTTTAATAATCTAAAGTTTAAAGTAGAACCTATTAGGTTTGACTACATGTTTGATGAATCTGAAAATTTTGGTGAGCATGGTTACGCTTGTTGGGATATTAGGGTTCTTATAGATAAGGATGGTGACTTATTTACTGGTGAACAACCAGCATCATGGGATGAACCATTTATACAGTCTTTATTCCCAGAAAGTGCAAGAAACAAATTAAGTTCTTATAGAAACTATAATGATGACCAAATGGAAACTATAGAGGGACTTTGGGAGTACTACCATGAAGAAGCTAGTGAATTATCCTCACAATTCTGTAGGGTTGAGGTTGTTTTGGTTTAACGTTCTACTTTCGCGAACATTCCTTCGAATATTTGTTCAATAGCACCAATTACAGCATATTGGTCGTCACCCCATTTAGATTTATGTTTATCAATAATTTTATCTACGACAAATCTTAAATCCTTCTCTAATAAATTCCATTTATCGTCATCAGTTGGTTGCCAATAATCTTCTTTTAACTGACTATTAACAATTCGTTTTAACTGTTTTTCTGATATAATTATTTTTGTTGCCATCTTTTATAAGGTCTAATATAATAATGTTTAAAAAAGGTATTAATCTTTCCCCAACCTAACTTTTTTCTTAATCTATTCTCCCATATTGTTAAAGGACAAACCAATACTGGTGAAAATATTAAATGCATAATCCACGTATTAAGTGGTAACCACACCCAAAATGGTTCTTTAATCATCAATAATGGAGCTGAAACTAAAAAACCTAAAATTCCTAAGTGGTGAAATAAGACCAAAAAGTACAGACTAATTTTTGTCACTAGACTAACACTTTTTGGTTTTTCTTACTCTCTTTTTTCTTAGATATAGATTTAACTGTTTTAATTAATCTGTCAAGTCTTTCATTAATCTCACTATACGACATCTTTTCTATATTTTTATTCATATTATAATAATTTATCTATTTTAACCGTATGGGTTTTTCTTAACATACCCTAATTCTCTAAATCTACTTTCTTCTCTCTCAACCGTACATTGACCTATATTAACTTGTAACAATAATTCTCTGGTTAAATAAGCTAACGGACTATCTAGGTGAGTGTTGGTTCCGAACGCATTATATAGTGGGAACCATGTATCTCCTTCAGGACAATCCTGTAAACAGCTCTCTACATTTAATGGTCCTGATTCAATATAAGTGTATTCGTATCCTCCTGGAACTGTTGTTATAAGACTACTACAACACATAGGGATTGGGGAATAAGCTTCTCCTTCACTCTCAGAGAAACTAACCCCGTTTACTGATTGACCGAATTCACACCACATAAACCCAGCACAACCGCTATTTAAACAACCTTCTAGAGAGTCGTAATAAATACCACTTGATGGTTTTACGTCTTGTGGTGTACATGCTTGTTGTGATTCACCTACAACTGGATTTGTAGCAGTATTACAGGCGTAATAAGTAACAATAGCATCTTGAGCACATCTTGATTCTTTATAAATACAACCATTTGCTGTGTAGTAATCATCTGTTTGGTTGTCTTCACATTGTACACAGGCACCACCACTACTAATCTTAAACCTTTGAGTCTTGTTCGATTCCCCTTTTGGTGGTTTTGTTGGTACGTCTATTGTGCGTCCATCTGTTGTACTAAAAAGTGTTTTTGTAGTTGTTATCGCGCTTGCTTCTATATCTAACACACCTCTTGCTAAGGTCCAATCCACACTTTTATTATCGTAGTAATCCTCACTACGCATCTTTTGTATAGCCCAATTAGGTGAACAATTACAATTAATATAATCCCAATGCCATCCCCAAGGACAAGGTTGTTGGTTACATACACACCTACAAGCGGTGTAACTCCAATGATATCCTAAAGCACAAATTACAGTAGGGTAACACGTATTTGGTTGGCAAGGTATTTGTAAACTAGTTCCAGGGCATTGACATGGGAATGTATTCGGTGTCGTCATAAAGACGTTACCAAACTGGTCCTTACAACATTTCTTACATGATGCTGGTGGACAACATAAGGGGTCACACTGAGCTTCTGTTGTGTACTGTCCTCCACCCCCTAGTACTGGGTAACAACCACATGGTTTTGCAGTACAAATACATGGAGCTTGATAAATGGTTATCACTGATGACGTTGGCATGCTAAAGTGTAAAGCTATTTGATTTACTACAACGTTGTAGCTGTTTGACAGACTAACATTTATCCCAAGATTAATACATGCATTTATAAAGTATGCCCAAACATACATATTTTGGTTGCTGACTATAGAACATGTAAAGTAAGCTATTCTCCATTGTGGGTGTGAACCGCCATTTGTACTAACAAAACAGTGTCCTGGTTGAGGGGCTCCTGCTTCATAGGATATCTGGTCAAATGATGCACCTTGTAATCCGTTTGCTTGATGTGCTATCCATTTTAGTGCGGAAGTTTTATCAAATACTCCTGGCCATGGTAAAAAATGGATAACAGACTGGCATTCAGTACCTGTTGTACCTGGGTCACAATTCCACGTTATTACACAACCACCAGCACCAGCAGTTTGATTTTGGCAATTAAAGAGAGCATTAGGGCCTGTGTAGGTTCCAGTACCATTACCAGGGTCTACACAACCAGCAATATTTAATTGTGGGTTTATTTGACAATTAAAGGTAATTGGTGCTGTTATACCTGAAGCACAGGACATTTCTCCTGCCATATTTGAAGGCCATTGTACATTGTCGGCCCCAGTTACTTGTTTGGTTACATTAGTAGTAAATGGTATCGGTGAACTGTGGGTTGGTACTGGTGCAAATTGTAAAATTGGATTTTGCTCTAGCTCGTAAACTCTAGCGTCGTTGGTTATTCCGTAAACTGAATCGGTGTTAGAATCTACGAATAAAGAATCAAAATAACTTGTTCCTGTTAAAATAGTGTTTGGTATTGTTGCCTCGTCTATTAGTTGCCCGCTCACTGTAAATTTACCTATCTTATGTGTTGTACTTAACCATGGACCAGTGAAAGGAGCTGAATATAATACTAGGAACATCCCCACACCTGTATTTCCAACAGAGCCAGTATAGAGTAAATCTCCGGTACAACTATATCCAGTTGGTAATGAAAATAACGTACTTAGTGTTCCTGTGTTAGTTGGGTTAGGTGTTATATCAACAACTTGTACTTTGGTGTTTGCACATACTAGTTTATTAGGTCCGTAGAAAGTTAATCCTTTTCCTATATTATAACTCGGTACGGTAATTACCCTATTATAAGTTAGTGTAAATGGTGATAGGGTTATATTATATTCTTTAATATTTGTCTGATTTTGCTTATTATGTACTAAATACTCTTCAGCAAAATATGTGTGAGTACCTTCTACTTCGAAGTTATACACAGTTTGGTTACTTATATCACTTTCAATACTTGTAATTTTATGTTTTGACCCGTCTATATGGAGTAACTCATCACCTACTTTTAAGTTACCAGCGTCAACCCATTCCCCATTTACATAGAAAGGGTGTTCAAGTGTTGTGTTGATTTTATTATTTATTATTAATCTGTTTGAGTTGTTTGGGTGAATAAATGTTTCCGTTACGGTTGAAGTTTCCACTTGGTTAGTTTCAGTATTGAATGTTTTAACGATATCACCTGTTTTAATCTGTTCGATAGCCATTTTACCGTCTGGGGTTTCAATCATCGTACCTGCAATGAAACATTGTGTGTAAATCCATAATTTGTCATACCCTACCGCTATATCATACTGGTCATAAGAATTATCACTAAATAAATGAGTAGCTACATTAGTTGTAACATCGTAATGTAATACACCTTCATCATCACCAACAATTAACACATCACAAATTTTAATACTAGGGCCACCACAACAATCATTGTCACATTGTGTTTGGTGTGTCCAATGGTACGCGCCAGTATGTCCTGTACCAATTACTTTAATACATTCACAATCTGTGCAATGTATATTACAATCTTGTAGTGAACTATATGGGCCTAATGGACTAACAAAACAGGTATAGTTTATTGGGTCACAGTCCCAACAAACAGCTCCACCACATCCTTGACCGACATAAGTACAACAACTGTTCCACCCAGTATTAGTTGTCCCCAAAGTTGAACCATCACAATTTTCTGTAGCCGTTGGGTCGTAGTTTGTTGCTGAACCGTCGGTACAACCGGCTATAACACCACTACCTGGGCATCGTGTATTTAAACTTTTATTTACCAAATACACATCATTAAACATACTAACCCTATTTGGTGCGTTATCTGGATATGCTAGTGGGTTAGTTGATGTTTGTAGTCCCATTGCTGCTGAATTTGCGTTAGATTCAAACCATGGTCTAGCGTTAGCGTAGTCCATTATACTATTTGGCATTCCACAACCCCATAAGAAATTTCGTATATTATCCCAACTTCCTGAAGCAAGAACATTAGTCATTCTTGTTCCGAAACCTGAAACAGGACTTGTTATGTATTTTTCTTTTAGTTCGAAACCACCTAATAACATTACTTCTGCGGTTGGTGGTAGGGATGGTGCGTATATTTGTTGTTCCAGACAATCTGAACCAGCCATATTGCAGCTGACATTTTGAAAGTGTGGTGTGAGTGACCCATTATTGTTGAGATATATTCCTGCAAGGCTTGTATTACCAGCTGCTATCATAGCATTGTAATAATCTTGGTTGGTATATGTATTTTGTGATTCCGCGAGAGCTATTAATTGCCATTTGCTCATTGAGGTTGTGAATCCACCAGCCCACCCTTCTGTAGAAGCAACCAAATTAAACCAGTCAACTATCTCTTGGTAATTATAAAACCAATTTGGTGCTGCCCATCCTGCCCCTCCAGCCACTATTAATGGACCATAAATAAGATTATCTGGGTCTCCAAAATTACCTATCTGTGCGACGGTGTATCTCTTCAGACAATTACCAGGAATATTAGGGTCTGCACACTGGGTTCCCCAGGAACCAGAGGAACAACTAGAGTCTGTAGTATAATACTGGTTAAAATTAGCTGTTGGTCCATATGTATCACTAATGTACTGCATGTAGGTATTAGGTATTGGTTGTACAGAAGATGTTCCGTATAAACCTGGTGGTATATAATTATTTGGGTGTTGTATTAAACAATTACAACTACAATTATATGTGGAGGTTAGTCCACTACATTCACAACCCGTACCTCTTGGGTCTTCTTGGTAAGTAGGTGTTGTAGGTGTTTGTCCTCCCGGTTGTGGAGATATTGACGTTAATGATGTATGTCCTGTAATAGGTATTGCTATTATACCGTCTAGAAAACTAGCTAATGACTGATTTGATATCTTGTCGTAATACGGAAAGTGTGTAGATATGTATTGATTAAATGAATGTACATCAACATGATTAGTGGTTTGTGGTAGTGTCGTACTTTGGTCCCACCCTTGAGGGTCATCCCATAAATCAATTTGTGAAACAGTTAGGTTTCCGTTACTAACTGGTTCGTTTAAACCTCTAAAACCACAATAAGGTAACCCTATCTCATCTGGACCAATTGGAATTATATTGTTGTCTGGTAGTATCCATCCGGTTCCCCCAGCACCAATATTATTTGGTGGAAATACTTCTGTAGTTCTACCAGCATGTAATAAACCGTGTGGTCCACAACAGTCTTGATTAGAAGAAGTTGGTGGATTTGATGTAGTAGGTGCCGGTATTCCCAGTATACAGTCACTACAATTATTTGAGGTTCCCGCGGTATGCCCAATGTATCCAGTAAATGGCCACGTCCCTAAAGTTTGAAAAGTAATACACGTTGGAGCAGTGGTTTGGCCACAAGTGTTAGTATAAACACAGTTAGTCCCACACATACTAGTTCCTGGACATGCAGTACAAGTCCCGTTGTTAAACGTTGTTTCGTCTATAATCTCTCTAACTTCATAACAGCGTATATTAGTCATTGGTGGTTGAGTTGAAGTTTGAAAGTGGAACTTTATAGTCACCCAATCACCAACTGCTGGGTGTACTCCCTCCAGTGGACTACCAACATCCCAATACGATGATTCTAACATCATACACTGATAGCTTGGGGAGGAGGTTAGGGTACAAACTGAATTATTAGTTACCCACTGAGAAAAAACATAAGCTCTTTCACCTGCTCCAGGTACATTAACTTTTATATCATTCCAAGTTGCCATATTTTATTAATTTATTTCTTTTTTATTTTTATTTAACATACACACCCTTCTCCATATAATCTAAATTCACCATTTAATGTTCCAAAACCTAAAGGTGTGCCTAATAGACTAAAGTTTATTTCATAAGGTTGTACACCTAACATATCTTCTATACAAGGTTGTGGATTAGGTGTACCAGCAGGGAATCCCATTTGAGTGCATACCGCTGGATAAGTCATCACCAATAATTTTATTAACGCATACCATGAATGTTGTGGTGGAACTAAAACTGCTCCACTAGTTCTATCAACAACACCCATACCTGTAGGTCTCCACCACCTACCATTTGGTGATGTACAATAGTTATTTATGTTTGGACCAGTTAGTACCGATTCTGGCCCTATAATTGTAGTATCCATTTTATAATTACTTATGTCTTGTAATTGCATATTATATATACATCCCGTGGTACCAGGATTCGAACAAGGAACAGTACCATTAGTACTAGTAACCGTATTTAAAAACTGCGGATACAAGGAAGTGCCATATGGTACCCCTAGAGTTTCAGGGTTACCAAAAAAGTCTATAATTACATTACCTGGTTGTACAGCTTGTGCCCATTCCCACATAGTGTTAGCTGGCCAGTAAGGGGAAGATGAACCAGTATTATTTATATTCACATTAGTGCGAGGTTGTGTATTAGTTAATCCTAATGCACCATATAGGTATTGTAAGTTTCCGAAAAATTCTAACGGTATTAGATTTGCACAGTTAGAGGGTATATTTTGATTATTACAAGCCCATTCCCAACACACAGCTTCACAATCTAGTAATGCGGATGCTCCTTGGAATTGCCCGTATCCACCACCTGGGTCGACACAACCATTTATTGTACAATCATAAGTATCGGTTACTACTTGACAACATGGTGGTATACATAATGAGTATGTTGGGTATTGTCCTGTAGTACCGGGTACTTCAACACAATCACAATCTGTAACAACACAAGTACAATGAGTTGCCATAGCTCCAATCCCCGGAAAAGGTACTGCTACTGTGTCCCAGGTAATACCCCAGTTAGGGTCAGTATCTCTCATCATTTGTTCAATATCTGATAAGTCCATTCCTACGAAGAAAGGAGTTGTTGTAGTTTGTGAACCATTTCCTAAGGCTTGATATGTCGTATTAAGATAATCCAGTGTGTCATCCCAATTTGTATTCGACACCTGAATGTTAGCTGCGTCGTATATACCACCTGGTGTATACCAAGATGGTCGAATATCAGTTCTAAAGAAGTATCCAGTAAGTGTGTCTAAACAATAATTAGGTCCTGCTCCAAAAGAACTATTATGTAGGTTGTACATGTCGGCGTAATTTACTTGCCAATAATTAAGTAAAGCCCACTCAAGAGCTTGAACTGGTGCCATTGGAACTCCAGGGTTAATATATGTAGATGATGCGTCACAGTTAGGTGAGTCAATCCCAGCTACTTGTTCTATTGCTGGAACACAATTCCAACTTGTATCTCCAGTACAATTTATTATACATAATTGCCAAGTTGCGGATGGTCCCCATGGGACATAATTACACACACCAATAGTAGCTGGTGGTTGTGGTGGTGTACAATCCCAACCCATTGGTACTGCTGGGCAACAAACTGTTAAACAGTCTGGTTCGTTTGTATATGTCCCTCCTGGAGCAAATAATTCATAACAATAACAACCCTCATCACGACAACAATTAAAAGACTCTATCTTACAGGCGGTAGCTCCTCCTAGTTGAGACCCTATTTCAGCACATACGTCTAATACAGTATCTGTAGGTAGAAATGTTACTCCAGCTGTTGTAACAGCTCCAGAGAAACTTTGCCACGTATTATATTTGAGTCCACCATTTATAGCTGGGTGGTGTATATTTGCTACATACTTATATGGGAAGAAATTATTAGGAACCTGATAATGATAACAATCTTGCCAATTCCACGCTGTCCCCATAGCTGTTTGTACTTGTGACCAACTTAATGGGTTAATTCCAGCGATATTAGGTGTTGCTAACACAACTTTGGATAAACCGAATTGTGTTGTAGCAGAATTTATTCTAAAATAATCTAACGCATTAATATCAGTATTGTACATACCTATATAATCTTTGGTTAAACAATTAGGTTGGTACGTTGCCCCGTTTTGGCAATTCCATGAAGTTCCTGAATTACAACACACTTCTTGACAGTGTGTTTGTGATGTGTAAGACCCTGTTCCGTCTACTAATTCAACACAATTACAAGGAGTGTTAGTACAAATACATTCTGTTATTCCGTATTGTATGTAAGAAGAACAAAAAGCTGAGTAAGTTTGTATTTGTGTTTCTATAGTCGCTGCTGGCATTCCTACTGTTAAACCTAATATTGGCCCATCTGGAGCTGGTATACTTGACAGGGCTGTTATAAATGTTGCCCAACTTGTATAGTTGTTTGTTTGAATGCCGGAATTATCTAAGGTTATTCCGGTTAACTTAAACAATTGTCCCCCGTTTGTGGGTCCTGAACAAAGAGTGGTGTTTATTGGTGGTACATTACTTTCATAGTGATACCCACTAAATGTGTTTGTACCAAGATTAATAGACATATAGTTATAAGCGTCTAATGTGGTATTATAAACACCAGGTAGTAAGGTTAACCCATCACAAGTATTTGCTTCTGTGGTTGTTTGACAACTCCAAGTAGTAGCGGTGGCCCCTGTACAACACACTTCTGTTGTTGCGGTAGAAGATGTGTACGAACCATGTGTAAATGATGGTAAAGGTAATTCGTCTATGCACCCAATCTTACAAGGTTCAGTCTCACATTGACACCATTCCCAATCACAATATATATGTGGACCAACACCATTTATAACATCTTGCCATGTACTACTATAAGGTAATGGTGGGTTAACCCAACCCAAGGTGTTACACGCATCTATAAAACTTGCCCAACTATAGTATGGGATAAAAGATAACACGGAAATTGATACGGACTTAATTCTTGCCCAGTGTCCTATTGGTGCCACACATGGGTTTGGTGGTAATGGTAGTTGTGTGGCTAGAACTCCTGGAGCTGGACTATAAGCGTTTCCGGTCATATCCCACCTTAAATTACCAAATTGTGTTGTTTGCCATGTAGGGTTATTTGCTATAGCCGATATTTGTCCTTCGAATGAAACATTTGCTATTCCTGTTGGTGCTGCGTTTAAACAATTTGCATTAAATGTCTGTCCTGCCCCAGTATAACAATACCAATGTTCTTCACAGGATGCTGTACACGCTATTTCTGTTAAATGTGTTGACCCAGTATTAGGGTATTGTGTACAACCTGGAACTGGGTTTAGTGGTGGGGCTGGAGTACCTATAGGTACTGGTATCGGGTAATTTACGGTACCACAAGGATTATTACATTCATAGGACTGACATTCTCCTGTACAAGCTGAATAAGAAGCGTCGGTGCCCAAAGTTTGTTGTAGTTCATTATAATATGTTCCTCCTGTACCTATTTGTTGTAAACACCCATCTTGGGCTGGTGACATGTTAATTGGGTCCCAAACACAATTAAATGAAGTACATAACCTATAACAATCTCCTAATATGGTAAATGTTCCACCTGTACCACCTAATGGGTTAGGATATAGGGTACCTGCAGGTGCAGATGTTAATCCATTATGGACTAACATTTGTGGGTTAGGATAATTGTAGTTAAGACAGCCGTTATCGGTAGAACAACTCCATGACTTACAACTATATTCATAATTAGGGTCATTACATTGGTCCCAGGTTAAAGTACCTAAAGTGGATAAAGTACAACCAGTATCTGTACATGTGTATAGTTGTTGTCCTGGTGTACAATTACAACTACAACAATTTTGGTTTGCGGTAGTACAAGTTTCACATGAATATGGGTGTGTTATAGATACGTTCCATAATGTCTCTGCTGATGTACATCCTCCACCAGCACTTACCGAATTATTATTCTGGGATAAGAATAATCCTAAGTCATTATCGAATCCATGTGAAGTAAATGATGCGAACTCTATATTGTATCCCCATCCTTTAGCTTGTAGGTTTCCAGTACCTCCAGAATAGTATGGGTTATTATAACTTAACGTTTGTAAGTCTGCTATACCACATAATGGTGGAACACCACCTGAAACCCCTCCCGAAGCGGCCGTTCTAGGGTAGGTGCTTGTGGAAAAAGTCCCGTCTTTAACTGGTTGGTCCCCTTCTGTTATTGACGCAGCTACCTGTAAAGCAAATGTAGCATTAGAAGACCATATTGCTTGTAATGGGTCTGTCCATACTGGGTATACAAACCCTAGTGTGGTTCCTGTTGATGCAGTAATAGTTTGGTGGGCAATTGTCCACAATCCATAATCAGTATCCCACGCAGATGTTGGTTGGTAGGACACTGTATTGCTTCCTCCTGAATACACTGGAACATCATTAACAACACCATCGCCGTTATGATATCTACCCGCACCATTATTAATATAAGTTACACCATCTGCTTCATCTATAAAACAAAGTATTAATGTATTTCCTGAAACTGCTGCTACAGGTGGTGTCCCTTTACTGGTTACACTACCTAAACCAGATATGTTGTTAGTGCCTGGTACTTGGTTATCGTACCAATATGCTGCTTGGGCTGTTGTTGCTCCCCACTGAATAAGTTGACATGTTTGCCAGTTATTTATTAGTGATGGTGTTTGTAGCCCGCTTTCTAATAGAAGTGATGTTGTCCCGGTATAAACAGCCCTACCCCAATTTAACCAGCGTTCATCATCAATTGCTATGTGGTATGTGTCTCCTGTGTGTCCTGGTATTGCATTTACCCAAGCCATAACTGAGTTATGAATGTTTTGACTAATAGATAAAGGAATAGAAGAAGTGTCGTAGAAAACATATATATTAGTGTCATTAGCTATACTGCTTTGGTCACATCCCCACCCAACACAGAAATCTTTACATTCTTGTTCAGTTGCATAATTGTTAGGTCCCGATACAAATGCTCCTGGTTGTGCAATACACCCAGCTAGTTGACATTGGAACCATCCGCCACAATTATTTGATGCAAGACATGCTGCTTCATTACTGTGTGTGTGTGCTGTATTTGGATATTTTGAACATGGGGTTGGCGGGTTTGTATTACAATCCCAAGAAATACATGAAGCTGTACAAGCACTTTCTGCTGAATAAGTTTGTCCCGTACCAATATATTCTACACAACCATCTGTTGTCCACATTAAATTAGGTGGAACATAATCACACTTCCAAGATGTACATTCTTCATTACAATCATTTTGACTTGTATATGTTCCTCCGGTACCCCCTAGTGGTGAGTTATAAGTTTCACAACCTACTGTAGTACAACTCCAAGATTGACATCCTGGAACATCTGTCATAATTCCAGCAACCATCATAACTGTCCCTCCGGTACATGCTGAGTACGAATCAAAGGTACCACCAGTACTATTTAATACACATCCAGTATCTGTACATTCCCATTTAGGGTCACACACATCTAAACAAGCTGTTTCTGAAGTATAAGGGTAATTTACGTTAGTCGAGGTTGCTGCCGATGTACACCCAGTTGCTAAAATACTACTGCCACCAGTTAAAAAACCTTCTAAATCATTTTGTACTAGTAGGTAATCAATTACCGGGAATTCTACGTTGGCACCAAAACCGTATTGGTCTAGTCCTCCAAACCCTGCGTCCCAATAAACATTGCTGGTTTCTAATTGTGTTAAGTCTGCAATAGAGCATATTCCAGGAACACTACCACTTGCTCCACCCTGAGAGGACCTTCGTGGTGCTGTACCAGCTGACCACAAACCATCTTGTGGATATGGTAATCCAGTCGACCCATCAATATAATTGTCCATATTACCACTACTGATTGCCGCTAAAACTGAGAGTGCTTGGTGTTTAAATACCATTTTTGTACCACTACCCCAAGCACTATAGTTTACTGGTTTGGTTGGGTATACAAAGTTTGCGACACTACCGTTATTTAGAGTCACCGCGTTCCAAATTCCTACCCAATAATTGTAATCATTTATAAATGGTGGTGTTGGTTCTGGTTGATTGGATGCTACAGCTGCCCATGATGGGGCGTTAACACCAACCCTATCAACATCATAATATATTTGGGTGGTTCCAAATTCATTACCTCCTGTTGCAGCATTCCATAATGGTGAGTCAGACTCATCTGTAAACAATACATTTAATACTGGAACAGAATAATCTGGAGAGGTAAAACTTCCACCAGCATAAGGTGGGTATCCTCTAAATTGGTATGTTCCAGCTAAAGAACCAGAACTAATATATAGATTTCCCATAGCTGGGTCCCAACCATCATACCAATTAGCTCCGTTAGGTTGTGATTGACCCCAAGCTGTTACCTGAATTGGTCTAGGACAACAATTTGCTCCTGGACACGAACTTGAGGTGTATCCATTACCATTATTAGTCAAACTAATAGACCATGCATCTTTAAGTCCTCGTGGTGTTGGTTGTTGGTATGGTATTCCTGCCCAACTTACCCACCTTTCATCAGACATATTAATATGATATATATTCCCGGTCCAATCAGGAATGAGAGCTGTCCAATCCATCATTGCATTATGAGCGGTCTTAGTGTTCGTAAAGCTCATTGATGTGGAATCATAATATACGTAAATGTCCGTAGTTGGAGCGACACTCCCTGCATTACAAGACCAAGCTGTACATACTGATGTTGCTGTAGCTGCGGTACAAGCAGTATATGCGGCTGCTAGAGTAGCTGCAGTAAATGTACCACCGGTACCATAGTATGGTAGATTAAATATAGTACAATCTGGATTACCAAAACCATCATCGCCACAAACATAAGAAAAACATGAGGCGGTACAGGTAGTGAAATTTGTAAAAGTTCCTCCAGTACCGTTTTGTGGGAAACATCCATTAGAGGTACAATTGTGTGATACACAGACAGCTTCACAGTCATTTAGTGAGGTATATTGGTGTGAAGCTAGTGTAGCTGGAATACAACCATCATCAGTACAATCGTAATAAGGTGGTATACAGAACTCATCACAATCATTACTATCAAGATAAGTGTTTGTAGCTCCCGTACCAGGTATCTCACTACATGTGTAGGTGGTGGTATTACAAGAGTAAGAACGACATTGTCCAGTACAAGCGTCCAAAGTTAAAAATTGTCCTGGTGGTATAGTAGTGGAGGAATATACTGATTCACAACCATTAATTGTACAATCGTATGTATATTGAGAAGGGAAAACACAGTCTGGTGGTTGGGAACCACCTCTAAAATTTAATTGTTGTATATTAGTAGTACATAGTGCACTCCCATTACCTGTCGCAGATGGAAGAGCACCAGCAACTGCAGTTGGTGCTTCAAAGCTATCGATACCCATTGTTGGTGAAGCGGTGTTATACCAAAACTCATAATCTATGTAATTACCGGTACCATCCACATTAATTGGTGCATATAAGGTACCTAGAGTATCATCAGCTTCCACATTAATTGCTGATAAATATCTTTTTCTTTGTGCTATTAAATAGTAATTATCTGACATTGGTTCTTTAACAATAGCGACAGAACCACTAGGTGTTGTTGGGTCACCTAGAAAAGATGGTGGATTACCACCTGAGGCTGGTGATTGTGCACAAGGAGTGGTTGATACCACAAAAGTATTTAAATCAATTGGGTATTTTACTACGCTTTTACCTGATTGCATTAATGGTGGGGCACTTGCACTTATATTGTCGATTGTTATAGCAACAGTCGGTTGTCCACCTTGTGAGGCGTCATTAGCTATAAATGTTAAATCTCCTTGTGTTCTAACAGGTTGTATATTAGTCCCAAACTGAAAGTGTGGATAATTTAAATCAATAACCTTTTTACCTACAACGGTATATACCCTATTGTTTGTTAACTGAGAGCAAACAGACCAACCATTTTCTAAGTTATGTACATGTCCTGGTCCGGGCCATGCCCCAATTGCTGGTGCGGTAAATTGTGTGTATGTCCCCGGGACGTTTGCGTGTGATGTTTGTCCCAGTCCTAAATTTGGGTTTTCAGAAGACCAAACATTGGCCCCCATATAATAGTTGTCTAATTTTACGTACCATATATTACCAACTCTATCATCAACTAGAACTTCCGTATCACTAATATAACCTATAGCGTTACCTATACCAGCATGACCACCTAGGTAATTAGTTCCAAGTAGTGATTTATTGGCTGTAGCACCGTAACTTGGAGCACTTGTATTAGCTGCGGTTGCTGAGTTACCAATACCTATTAATTGCCCGTTAGTTCCATCAGCAACTACCCTATATGTTTTTAAAGCTATTCTTGAGAAAGAAGTTGCTGAAGTTGGGTCAGAAAAATTATAGCTGTATTGATTTAGGGTTAAATTAGTGTACTTACAACTATTGTTATATTCACTACATGACTGTGTACCGGCCATATCTAGCTTTTTCCTACTGGAAAGTCCGTATTCACACCCAGTAATAAATGTACTGTTCCCCATACCAATATCACTTCCTTCTGTTGGCATTGACCCAACATAGTAAGCTTTATTATCTGTTACGTCATATGCCCACAACCTGCTTTGTACTTGTGTATACCCTGATTCTACACAGTCAAAGTCATTTGCACTACTAGAACTACCATAAACAAAATTAAATTTGTTAACCGGTAATATCTGTGGGATTGCAGTTGTCATGCTGGAATCAGCATATCTAGGTTCGTTAAATCCTGTCGCTAGAGCCCCAGATGGGCCAAATTGTGGGTAGTATGGTGGCCACATGTCGTTGTTAGTACCACCATTGTCGTTCAACAACACCCAACATTTATCTGCCATAGTTTGTTTGTATTTAAATTTTATTGGATATCTCCATTATAAAATAAATATCCCAAACATTGAGTTTAGGATATTTTACAAATCAAACTTTTAAGTTATTTTAGATTTCTTCTAAAATTAGATATAAATAACTGTCCCACACTATCCCAGCATGTGAACCTGATTGTCTTATTTCTAATTTAAATCCACCACTATTATCTTCAATAACATCCATATAAACATCCCAGCTTATCCACACACCACTACAAGTTAACGTTGTTAAACTCATAGTTAATGTTCCCATATTGTATGTGTAATTATCAATATACATTGTCATGAAATTAGGTGCAAAATCAAGAGCGTGTGTTGGTGACCCTGTACTGTTTTGTGGGTATACATTAACTATAAATAAGTCATGACCTTCATTAAAATAATCATTATTAAAACTTATAGTACTTGTAGATAAAAGTTGGTGTGGGTTGGATGTGTAGGTATAGGATGTGTCTACATGTGATGAGGTTAATTCACTACAATTAATTTCAAATCCAGATTCCACTATTTTCCATGTTTTGCCTTCACCTATAAATGTAGTAGATGGTGTATTTGTATTGTTAGTTGTTACACCATAATCACTAACAACCAACTCTTCTTCTATAGACTGTATAACAACAGTATCACCATTAATGGTTGTGGTTGTGTCAGTATTTGTACTTATGTGCGTGTTTGGATTTTGGGGTATTGGCTGTATTAGGTCGTCTTCTTTTTGGCAAGATGTTAGAACTAATAATAGTGTGACTAAACTTAAAAGGTATTTTTTCATAAGGTGTGGGATTTTAAAGGATTTATAATTTTATTTGCACTACAAAGATAATAAAAAATAATTAAATAAAGAAGTAATTATAAGTTTTTTTTAAATTGTTTGAGCTATAGGTGCGGTATCAAAAATCATATATTCTACACCATTTTCTATTGTTGGTTTTTCACCTGTGTTGCGGAATATCATAACGCCATCCCTACCTGCTGTGTTAAAAATATAATAGTTTACTGTTTTTGTGGGGTATGGGTATAACCCTCTAGATTGTATTTTCCATTGGTCGTCGTCTAACATTATTGCGTCCACCAAAGGTTTAGCTTGGTAGGCGTGCTCTTCACCGCTGTTTTTATTTATCATAATAATATCTGCTCCAGTTAAAGCGTCTCTAAACATTCCTGGTTCACCATCCCATTCTGCTCCCCAATCATCACCATATAATGTTGTTAGATATTCCACTGCTTCACCTTCATTTTTAGCCCCTCTATTCCAAGTATTATGATTTAACGCAGCTAACTTTTTCACCATTGCTGTGTCCTTCCCAAAGAGTGTGTATCTTTCATCAAATATCCAATTAAGAAACTCACCAATTTTAAATTCACAAGGCTTATACGTTTTTGACACCCACCAGGAGTATTGTTTACTGTATTCATCTATAAGAGCTTCCCTAACATTTCTGTGGGCGTTAAAGAAATTCAATATGGACCAACCAAATGTACTACCATTGGCTACCTCATATCCAACAACACCACCACTCGACATGTGTTTTTTTGTTGGCCTTTCCCACATATCAGAATATACATCCCGTAATGATTTATTAATGGTTTGTATCATACCTTTTCTCCACCCACTATTTTTGCCCCAATATTTAAGATTCTTGGCCCAGTTAAATGAACACTGAGTTTGTTCTACTAATATTTTTTTAATTAGAGTTTTCATTTATATTAGGTCATTTTTGCCCATGTATCTGGACCAACAACACCGTCTTGTTTTAACCCATTCTTCCTTTGGTATTTCTTAACGGCTAGTTCGGTTGTTTCACCGAATACTCCATCTACTTTTATCCCTAGAGCTTTCTGTAGTTGCTCAACTCTCTTTGTATCTTTACTCCATAATTTTAACTCTACTGGTTGTTTTTTCTGTTTTAGTTCTACTTGTGCGACTATAAAATCTTCTACGGTGGGGTACTTCTTTTTATCAACCTTTTTACTATTATAAGTCTTGGTATAATTTTGTTTTTCTTTTTCTGTTAACTTTTTGATTTGGTCTTTAACTTTATCTTTAGTTATGTTTTTCGTTGATTTATACGCTTGTCCTTTAGCTAGACCCGTAAAGAACTCTTTAATTTGTTTTATTACGAGGTTACCAGATTTAATAAACCCTGCTGGTAGATAAAAATAACCAAATGATGCTGATTTTATCATACCGTTAACTTTTGGTATTAGTGTATCCAGAAACGTATTTATGCTTTTTGCGTTTTTGGCTATCGCTGTATATATCTCTTTAATAGCTCCTTTAACTTTACCACTTCCTTTTGTTAGAAGACTAAGAAGTATATTCGAAGCTGCTTTACCATTACTTGTCATTTTAGTAAAAACCCTAATTAGTGTTGGTCCTATAAGTTTATGTAATAATTTAAATGGGGTTGCTATAATAGAACCTACGAAAGGGACAGCAGCTACAAATGATAACCCTCCCAGTATCCATTTTTTTCTAAACAGATATAGAGTTGCGTTGAGGGCATCAAATAAATCGCCTATTCCTGGAATGAAACCAGCGTAATCTAAAACGGCTTGTACGTCATCTATCCACCCTTCAGTTAATAAAACTTTTCCGTTGTTATCATAAACCTCTAACAATTGATTGTTCCTATATCCTTGTTGTGGCACATATGTCATACCTTCAAAAAGTAATTCTTCTTGGTGTGATGTTTCTTCTCTTATTATTTGTAAAATTCTGTTATTTGTCACAGTGTATTATATATTTAATTCTTCTTTACCTTTTTCAGTTGTTGGGATTCCTAACTTTTTAGTGAGTTCTGCTATCTTATCTTTTAAAGGTTGGTTATTAGGGTCTTTTTTTAACTCAGTAAAAAGAGTTATCAATTCCTTATTTTCTTCCTCTTTTTTTTGTTCCATAACAACTCTCTCCACAATTCTTTTTAGTGTTGATTCGGTTAATTTAATTTTTTTCATCTATATATTTTACTATAAATATTAAGGATGTGCATAAAAAAAGACCCGGAAGAGTCTTTTATTGTTATTCGAGATTTATTCGATGTGATTAGTTCTATACTCCTGACCCACTAAGTAAATTAGGTGGGATACATCCCTTAATTTTAGACAAGGTCTTCATATCTATGTTTGTTGCTGCGTCATATATGATTTTTCCTATAACTGACGCTTCGTCTAAACACTCACTACACTCAGGATTTATTTTTGGTGGGAACATACCTACAGTTGGGAACATGTAACAGTTAAAACAACTTAAGGGGAATTCTACCTCGGTGTCTTTATCTATAGTTCCTTCTAATGACGTCTTTAGACATGCTGCTATCTCTTGTAGTTGGGCTTCTGTTGGTGTTGATGCTGCTTCTTGTTCTTTTATTGTTGATGCCTCTCTATGTAATTGTCTCATTCTTTCTTTTTCGTCTTCTTCAGACAAACCTATCATGTCCATTAACTCATCAACATCTAGAGTCAACTCTTCAGAGCCGTCAACAATATTATCTTCACCCTCATAATCAGCTTCAAGCGCAGAAGCTTCACATGGGGACATAGTTTCTTCTTTCCATCCTAATGGTTGTGAATAAGAACCACTTGCTGAAGCTGTGGTAGCTTCATATAGTTTTCTTATCTCTCTTTTTTCTTCATCCTTAAAATTAGCGATGAACGAGTTTCTTTTTGTGTATTTCATATTTTTATTCAAAATCCCAGTGACATGGGTCTTTATCTTCACCACCACTATATAGTATTATATCTGACGCGGTGTCAAAAGCTTGTTTCATGATTTTAGTTCTGTCGTAATTCTCTTGGAAATCTCTAAATATTCCTTCAGCACCTCTAATATTCTTTTCGTTAAAATATTCTTTACCTTGTTTTTCCATAGTTTTTACAGTTTTACCATAACTTCTTAAAAAACCTCTAACAATTCCTTTTACAGGGCCTTTTAAATATTTGGTGTACATCTTAAGTTTGTTGATGTAAGCGTCTAAAGATATTAGCCCTTTAAGACTATCATTTTCAGCTGTTTCTGGTATGTGCCTATCATTACAATCTTTACTACTTCTAATAAAATAAGCTATTGCTGATATTGAACCGTAAACTGTATATAATTTATTAAGAACTAATTTGTCCATAATCTTTATATAATCCTTGCCTCCGTCTTCTGTTTTGAATTCTGCTGCGTTAACCTCTGCCGGTGTTGGTAATAATTCGGCGTACCAAGCTGGTGGTTCCGCGTTTGCAAGGTCGGTAAGTAATGTTTGGATTGAGCCTCCTCTTATCTTTTTTTGTCTTTTCTTTTCACCTTTTTCGTCTACTTCAAAATCAAACTCATCAGTTTCTATCTCCTCCTCATCTGGTTTAAGAGCTTTCTTTAAGGCTTTCCTTCTTTTATAGTTTTTGAATAATTGTTCGTCCATCTCAGAAGCTTTATTTTCTTTTACTATTTGTCGAATCATTTTTAAAAGTTCTGATTCACTTAACATTACTTTTTTTCCCATAATTTATGTTTTTTATATAAATATCTATAAGTAATTAAAAATTACCTAATAGTCCTTTTATTACTAATCAAATGTTGGTGGGGGTTTATACTCATCTTCTGTATCCCCTTCCTCCCTTTTCTTTAAAAATTCTTTCATTGTCTCAGTCCAATATTCTTCAGGAACATTTTTTCCCACTAGAAACGCTGTGTCGTATTGTAGATTTGAGTATACCCATTGTAATAATAATTCATTATCTTTATCGCTACCGTCCGACATAAAATATTTTAGTAACTCTTCGTTAGTTAATATGTCATTTATCCACTCTTTATAAGCTTGAGTACGCCACTTTTTAGCTACCAACATTTTTCCTTTTTCATATGGGTCCCATCCATCTTTTATGGCTTGCACCATTAACTCACCATCTGTTGCACTACCGCTAGACTTAAACATAGCTTTTATAAAATCCCAGTTAGTTTCGTGTTCCGATAGCTCAGCATCATGGTCTGCTAATTTTCTAAAGAATTTACCAACTTTAACTGTAGACTTATCATCAGGTTCTTTCTTCCATAATTTCCTTATTAAATCTTTTGGTCCCAGAACCCCACTTTTTGCTACAGCGTCATATATTTCGAAGTAGGTATATGCCGCTCCTACCAGTGGTGCTGTGAATTTAGCAAACTTTATAATGAAGGCTTGTTGTTTTGCGGTGTACTTTTCAATACCTTCTATCACTTCTTTTCTAAGTCCTAATTCTACACTTTCTCGTATCAATTGTTTTTTTACTTCTACTTCTAAAAATTTTTGATTGACTTTTGAGGTTAGGGCTTTGAACTGGTATTGTTCCAACTTAGACGGTATTTTTCCTGACACAATTTTTGCTGCCATTTTTTTTGCTCCTTTTTTACCCCATTCTTTAACAAAAGGGAATTTTTTAACTACGGAAGGAACAGCAGGTAAAGCGGTAAGGAATAGAACTAAACCACCCATTTCTTCATCACCTTCAGCAATATATAATGCACCATCTAAAAAACCAATACTCATAGAAATAGCTAAGGCTCCTGCCCACCCTACAACAGGTATGAAAGCTAATGCTAGCGCAGCAACTTCTAGAACGGGTAAAACACAGTGCTTCCAGTCAGCACAGAATCCTGGTTCACCTTCTTCAACATGTTGGACGTATTCATTCATCGTCTTGGTCCATCTAGTACATCCTCCTGGATAACCAACTGGTTGGTTTGCCCATTCATTATAGAAATCAGTGTCTGATTGTGTCCAGTTCTTAAATTTCATTGCAACTATTTTTCTTGCTAATTTAAGTGCTCGTGCTTTCCTAATATCACATGTGCTTTTTTGTTTACTAATATTGTCCATTCTTTCCTGCTCGAACCCACCTATGTCTAGAAATTGTTCTTGGATATCAATAGTTTGTGACACTACAGCTTCAATTAATGTGGAATTTAATGATATTTTGTTTTTTTTGGTCATTTTTTAATATGTCTATATTATAAATACTTGCATTGTGGTAAAAAAAAAAGCCTGATTTCTCAGGCTTTTTAATAGTAAATCTGGTTTGTTCTAGCCTAGACATGTTTTTACTAAACTTTTGTGTGATTTTTCTAATTTATGGTGTTCAGACCATACATTATCCAATCTTTTGTCTAGATTACGAATGTTGGTATCTTTATCTCTACCCATTTCTCTATGGATATGCTCAATGTCGTCTTCTAGTTCTTTTCTAACTCTTCTGATGTCATCGTCAATATCCATTCTAGCAACTTCCAAGTCATCGACCCTTCGGTTCAACCTCATTACTCCCACAACCGTACCTATTAAAGACAAGACCCCAAGAGTAATTAAAACTGTTAAAATTGTTTCCATGATATTTTATTTTTATAATTTATGCCTCAAGGACACTGTAATATAGTTAAAATAATGGTTAAAATGTACAGTTACACAACATAAATCCCTAAAATAGGCGATAGATGTGTGTGTAAAAAGATTAGAAACTGTTCTATCTGACTATATTTACCCATTAACTTACGAAGATATTCGTGATTTTATGTCCTAGAACTGGATTTTAGCTGGTTATTTAGTATTATTAAGGTATGACTACAACAATAACAACAATAGTATATATTCTAATAGCGGCATTAATGTCTTATAAATTTAGTGAGTATACGAAAAAAAAATAAATCACTGAAAAACTTTTTAAAATTTTCTTTAATATGGTATAGCCAACAATTCGCGATACCTTTTTGGGTTGTTGGTCATGTACACCTTCATTTAGTTACCTATCAAGATTGGGTGGAGTTACTCTGTTCTTTGTTCCTACACTTATCTGTTCTTTCTGGTTTCTTACTAGATTGGGTTAATTATAATAAAAGTCAAAACTGATAGATGGTTATATTAGATTGACTGGCCAATAATTGGGGGTGGGTATTATCTGGGTATTTGCTACTTTGTATGATATTTGCTTATAGGGATTTAACTAAAAACCGTTAAGGTTATGGGAAAAGCTGACAAACTAATAAATAGAATATCGGAGTTTCAACGTGAATTAAAAAAAATTCAAGATACTTGTACTCACCTACAAAAAGAGGTTAAATTTGTTAATTCTAAAGAAGGTGTTAGGTGGGTTTGTAAAGAGTGTAAATCTTTACTTGGTTGGCCTGCTCAGGACCATATAGATAAATGGTCTAATAAATAAATTTCAATGCTTAAGGGTAAGGACAATAAATTGTCTTAGCCTGTGTTCGGTGGAACATTAATACTTACGGACCAACCACCATTTCTTATCACTATACACGCACCTAATCTACACTCACCCTTAATTTCTGATTGGTTAAGACAACCACATTTAAAGTATTTTAACTCTTCTTCGGTTAGGGGTCCTTTTTCTATTAGACTTTTAACCTCATTTTCAAAGTAAGTTCGTGGTCTATTTCTTTTATCACAAAGATAATTATAAATTTCACGCGACATTATATCTGTAGTGTATTTGGTACTGTCCCAAGTTATTATACTTTCTCCTACTTTACATCCCATAGTTTTTAATGTTTATTAATAAATATCTTACATAGAACAAAACGAGATTAAATCATTATAGTATTTTTATAAATTAAAAAAGGTCCTAAAAGGACCTTTAATAATCTAACTACCATAATTATCTTTTATCTCATTTTCTCTTTTTTAATAACCGGGCTTTCACCGGCTTTTAATTTTTGAATCTCTTTTTGTAACTTTTTAATTCTATCAAGTGCTAGTGATAACTTCTTTTGTAGTTCTTTATTATCACCAGATATTTGTGTGAAGTCGAGTTGTAGTTGGTTATCTGACGCTACCTTATTTTTCCAATTATGGTAAGCGTTCTCATATTCTCTCACACAAGTTTTATAAATAGGATATCTCATTCCCTTATCATATTCGAAAATCCGGTCGAATAAAGAGTCTTCCACTAGTTTTTTCTTTTCCTCTAACTTATGTGTTTTCCAATACTCTTTATTCTCCAAAGACTTTGCGAGTTCTTCTTCATCTTCCTTAGTCCATTTAATACCAATTCTTTCGAATTCTGGTTTTAAATATTTTTTAATATTTTCTGGATTTTTTTTATTTGGGTTAGCTTTATAGTCTTTAAGTATACCACGTTTAAAAGAAACAATTAGTTGGTTTGCTTCTTTAGTTACGTCTTCACCAAAATATTCTACCAATTCTTTTAATAAATCTGTAAATGCAGCTCTACACCCACTAAAGGTATTGTGGTATTGGAAGAAACGTTGGTGTTTGTCAAACCAATCTATTTTGCTTAGGTCTTGTTCTTTAAGTATTTTTCTCATAATTTTTTTCTCATAATTTTTTATTGTCCGTATCTATCTCCTCCTCTATGTTTACTCACAACTCTACAAAATGCTTTGCCATTTTTTAAAGCGGTTATCCATATGGTAGGACGTGGTCCCCATGTCGCATTATTATATTCAAATGTTATATCTTCAATAAGACTTTTACTTGGTGAACCAGGAGGTGGACGGTTTGGGTGTCTTACTGGTTCAAACATTTTATTATAATGTTTATAGTCTGAACAGTCTGGTAGGTGGGATTCTCTTTCTACCTTTTCGACCGCTTCTCTTTCTGCCTTTTCAACTGCTTCTTTTTCTGCCTTTTCAACTGCTTCTTTTTCTGCCTTTTCAATTTGTTGTCTTCCTGGATTCTCTTCACTTGGTTCGGATTCATCATAATCATCACCATCTGGACTACTTATACTTTGTTCGTTAATATTATGTAAACCTCTAATTCTATTCTTTTCTTCTTCGTTTAAGTTAAATCTATTTCTCATAATTTTTTTTATTATTTATGCCGCAGCTTTTCTCATTATATTGATTTCGTCTATACTTTTGCACATTGGTTTTTGGCCAGCTCCACATCCCCAAGGTTGTGTACCTTCAGCACAGGCACAAGACCCATCTGCGTTATAGCATTTATCACACCCCCATCCTGTTCCTAGGCAATCTCCCCCAGCTTGGATATAAGGTATCTTCATGTGTGTTTGTGAATTTTTTTCTTCTGACATAATTTCTAATTTTTTTTAATTTATTTATTACTTCTATTATAAATATAATCTATAGTCCAAACATTTCTGGAGTAAGCTCTATTTCTCTCAAATCAGTATTTCCTACACTCTCTACTTTCATATCTCCATGATAATCGTGGTCGTGACTTTCTCTATCAACTTCAAATGTAAAAGGTCGTTCGGATGCTAGTTCTATAGCTTTATTTTTATCCTTAGTGAAAATATCACAATACATACTAGACCATTCAGTAAGGGTTTCACTAACGTTAATATCAATTTCGTACATCTTAGCTTTAACCAGTTCAAGTTCACCTTCTGAAAAGATTCTATCACTCCCACCATTATGTACATAATTCACTAACAGTGCATAAAGTGTCATATTAGTTCTTGATGTAGGATAAAGTCCAAGTATTTTATAACCATTGTCTATTTTATTTTGTAACTGGTACATTTCACTTCTATTACGTTCATTATCCTCGTTACCAGCCTCTCCATAGTTAGTGGGTGCTCCATTATTTTCGTAATATTCCAATAACTCTTCACAACCACCATCACCACCAATAGTTTTCATATAAGTAAAAAATAATCTAAGTTTTTCTTTAAACTTACTAATTTTCGTATCAAGAACATCACGACCATGTTGTGTTCTACCCATTTCATCGGTCGGTCCGACCTCTCCTTGTTCCCTTAATATGTCTCTAATTAGTTCTTTCATTTTATCACTAATCAAATGTTGGTGGGGGTTTATACTCATCTTCTGTATTCCCTTCCTCCCTTTTCTTTAAAAATTCTTTCATTGTCTCAGTCCAATATTCTTCTGGTATTGCATACCCATCAAGAGACGCTGGGTCATATTGTAGGTTTGAATATATCCATTGTAATAACAATTCATTATCCACATCACTGCCGTCCGACCTAAAATGTTTTAGTAACCCTTCGTTACTTAATATATCATCTACCCACTCTTTATAAGCTTGGGTACGCCACTTTTTAGGTACCAACATTTTTCCTTTTTCATATGGGGTCCATCCAGCTTTTATTGCTTGCACCATTAACTCACCATCTGTTGCACTACCGCTAGACTTAAACATAGCTTTTATAAGCTGCCAGTTAGTTTCATGCTCCTCTAGTTCAGCGTCAGCGTCTGCTACTTTTCTAAAGAATTTACCAATTTTAATTTCAGACTTATCATCAGGTTCTTTCTTCCATAATTTCCTTATTAAATCTTTTGGTCCCATAACCCCAGTTTTTGCTACAGCGTCATATATTTGCCAGTATGTATATCCCGCTGCTACCATTGGTGCTGTAAATTTAGCAAACTTTATAATAAAAGGTTGTTGTTTTGCGGTATACTTTGAAATTCCTTCTATTACTTCTTTTCTAAGTCCTAATTCTACACTCTCTTTTATCAATTGTTTTTTTACTTCAATTTCTATAAATTTTTGAGATGCTTCTGTAGTTAACCATTTTATTTGGTATTGTTCCAATTTACTCACTGTTTTTCCTGCCACAATTTTTCCTGCTATCTTTTTTGCTCCCGCTTTACCCCATTCTTCAACAAAAGGGAATTTTTTAACGACAGAAGGGACAGCAGGTAAAGCACTAAGGAACATAATCAACCCTCCAAGTTCTTCATCACCTTCAGCAACATATAATGCACCATCTAAAAGACCAAGACCCATCGAGACAGCTAAGGCTCCTGCCCAGCCCACAACAGGTATTGCAGCTAATGCTAGTGAAGCAAATTCTAGAACTGGTAAAACACAATGGTGCCATTTAGCACACAATCCCGGTTCGTCATTCTCTACCCATTCAACCCATTCGTTCATATTCCAATTTCGTTTATTTATCATTGTACATGGTTGGGCACCATCGGCTGAATACTTATCAAACCAAGCAGTGTCGGTTGGTGTCCAGTCATCAAACTCCATATTAACAATTCTTCTTGCCATCTTTTTGGCTTTTTCTCTATATTTTTCACACCGGTACATGAAATCATTATAAGCCTTCTTTGCGGCCTCCCTTTGTTTCTTATCAAAATTTGATTGGATTTGGTAGTTTGGGCTAGATGGATTGTAGTCTCCGCTTAGAATTTTATCTTTTGTATACCCTTGTTCTTGTACAACAATAGTTTTTGACATTACAACCTCAATTAATGTGGAATTTAACGATATTTTGTTTTTCTTATTCATTTGTTAGTTTAATATATTAAAGTTTGACCTAATCATGTCTCGAATACTTCTTCCTCCTGGTTGTGTTTTAAATGGAGTATCATCATCACCTTTTTCCTTTTTGTGAATAATTGGAGTATCATGACAATTTAATTTACAATGATGTTTTGAGTTCCATTGTCCAGTCCCATCAGTTCTAGGATGACAGAATTTAGAAAAGAAATTTACAGAAGGTGTTGGTTGGCCTGGATGAGCAAGAGCCCAAGCACTACCAGGACCATAATGTAATTGAAATGTTTCTGGACATGTAGCATAAGTACAACAATCCCAAGTAGGCTTAGGTACTGGTGGAGGTGGACATGAATACCGACAACAAGAAGTATCTGTATTTGGCCATGTAGTTGTTGGTGTTAGCAGACCGCTAGTAACATTACTCCCCCATATTCCCCCACAATCATGAGTACACTCTCGACAGAAATTCCACGCATTAGGGTCTGCACATCCTGCTATTACTCCTGGGTTTTGGGCTTGTGTCGCAGGGTTGGGGTTTATCCAGTATGGCCATACACAACAATCATTATCGTCTGTACCATCACAAAGAGTACAACAAGGTTGTACAGCATGTGACCCCCATTGATTAACAAAATTACTAGGTGGCAAAGATGGCCATGTACCAGTAGAACCTCCATTACTTACGGGTTTTAAGGTAGTGGATGTACACCCACAATCTTGTGTGATATTTGTTTGTATACATGTTTGACAATCTGGATATCTCCAAGATAATGGGATTAGACCACCTTGTGTATATATGGGGTATATAGAAAAAGGGGAGTTAACATGGGAACCTACCTCTACCACTTGTGGTATGTTTGCGGCTACAGTACATGGACAATTAGGATATGTACTTACATTGCCCTGGAACATCCCATCAAACGGACCAGGACAAGTTACACTCCCCGAATTGTAAGTGTTTTGGTCTATTATAGCTAATATTTCTATACAATTACTACCATGATTTCCTTGAGGCAAAAATTGAGTAAAATCGTACACATTTATAAAGTCCCCTACATTAGGTGCGTTTACACCAACAAAATTCGCTAAAGAACTTCCAGGCTGAAATTCATGTGCACTTATATATCCACATGCTGTATAGTCTATAGCGGGGGCACAACTTCCAGCACTATTTAACCAAGTTCTAGTTAAGTAGGCAACCCCATTAACATTTATTCCATTCCATCCATTAGTAAGTGGGTGTCCGAGTGACATAGTATAATATTAGTTTATTATAAATACCCACTATTAATAAAAGGGTGGTATACAAGGGACGGGTCCCGGTTCCGCCGGTCCGACGAAGTCGGGTTCGGTTTCCGTCGGGGTGCAGGTGGCCGCTTAACTATCTCCGTCTAAGTGCTCTATAACCCAAAATATAAACTTAAAGACTAAAAAGATGGATAAAGATAATAAGATAAACATTGTAATTGCCATAGGGTTTATTATTAAATATTATTGTGCAGGTTGAAGAGTGCAAATATTTCTAATCAGGTCACCTTCGGTGGGTTGAAGGGTTATCCGGGAATCCACTATATCGTATTGCCACGGGGTATTAATAGTATAAACAGCAAAAAAAAGAATAAGAATAACTCTATAATAAAAAAAGGTCCCAATAAAGGACCTCTAATTAATTATCTTATATATGAAATTATTTATTTTTTCATCATACTAGCCATTCCCATAGCCATTAACGTATTCTTTATGAAGTCTCCACCAACCTTTTTACCTCTATGAAGTCCCGCAAGAACCTTACCAATTAATTTAAAGTTGTTGTCTAACATAGGTAGTATCCCTACAAAAATCTTCTTGTACTCCTTAAGCCAACCCCAAACATCATCAGCAAATTTATTATATCTTTTAGAATTCCCCAACATTTCTTCAAATTCCTGAGCACTCATTTTTCCTCCTGTATCTCCAGTATCTCCTTGTTCCTGAATAACCTTTTTTATTATGTTAGTTAAATCAGTTTCTGTTAACGTTCTTTGACTTTGTTCGGAAATAACTTGTATTCCGTGTAGGTTTTTAATTCTATTCTTTTCTTCTTCGTTTAAGTTAAATCTATTTCTCATGGTATTTGTTTTATTAATTTATATATTATTGTCTATTTAAGCTATCGTCATATAATTTTCCTAATATTTTTATTATTTTTTTCTGACCGGACAATAACTCTTCTGTATTTGTCTCTACTAACTTCTCTATTCTCTTATTACTATTAAACATCCATTCTGTCATATGGTCTGTTGATACATCTTGTTCTCTGAGTTGATGTGGAAATTTCTTATTAGTAATGTGTTCATGGTAACCTTCTTTACTGCCTCTCCAGGTAGAAGGTAAATTGTATTCTTTATTATACGCAGCTTGTTCCGCGTTAACTCCAGCTAACTTTTGTTTAATACTCTCCCACCATGTGTCTTTATCTTCATCCTGAGCCATATTTCTTAATTTATCTAATGAACCATCACCATAAAAATATTCAGGATTCCCTCCTGGAGTATCTCTTCTATCATCAGAATCTTTTTCATTCATATACTGTTCACGTTCATTAATAACCCTTTGTATTATCTTTGTTAGTTCAGATTCCTTTAATATAAATTTTTTCATAATGTTATTCGTTTATTATAAATACTTCTAATTTACTAAAATTTTTCTAGAAATTTTTTTTAGCTTTTACCATCCAGTATATTACAACACCGAAAAGAGCTGTTAGTATTAAAATTCCTATTCCTGTATTCATATCTATAAATATCTAATTTTTTTGTAGAAATTTTTTAGAGGACTATACTAGCTAAATAAAAAAATCGCTTATATTTAGGGGAAGGCTCTGACCCCCTTTATACCCGCCGCTAAAACCCATATGTAAGGGGGGATACGGACAGGGGGGGGAGCCCCCCGAAATAGGGGGCTAAAGTAGGGGGCTAAATGGGGGGGTGTTTATAGGGGGCTATATTGGATATACTATCCCTACGGTCCCCCTCCCTCATAGGGATATTATATATAGGGGGGTGTATAATTATTGTGCTATTGTTATTGCTCTGTGTTTTTAGAATGATTCTAAATAAGGGCAGAGTAAACATCCCACAGGAATATTTGGTAGTCTCATTTCTTTTTATTATCTTTGTAGTATGAAACAATTACCACACATAAAACGTATAATATAATATGAGAAGATTACCCAAAGACATCCGTAAATATTGTAGAGCCCAGAGGTTCACTTATACCCATAAGAGTTCCTACGAGGAAATGACTATAAACTTTCGTATAACTAACATCGCTGGTGAGTACAATGATAGGAACCCACTTAATACAAGGAGGTGGGAGGACATTAACATAAACATTGTGGTAGATGGTACAGTTAAGAGAATATCTAATAATATAGTTACTAGCACCCAAACTCTTACAGACTACTATAGATATGGTTTAAGTTGTAACCCTAGAGACCCAAGAAGAAGAATTCGTAATATGATTGGTGGTGGCCACTACAACTCTTATGGTTACAACTATGGTCAGAACCCAGGCGTGGACAAAGGTAGTTTTGATTTATTCCTTAAATGTATGAGTCTATATGACCATAGAATAAACCTTAAGACAATAAAATTTGGTAAGGTGTAACAATCCGAGGCCATAGGCCCTTTATAATAATCCCCTCTACGGTAATTCTGTAGGGGGTTTTCTTTTATCTGGGGTCTTATTTAGAATTGGACTTGATAAGCGTTTTGTTCTTACTAGTATAAGACCCGCCCTCCCACAACCTAAAGGTACAACTTTTATTTGACATGGCCAAATAATACCTATGACAATGTGACAATGTTAATAACCGGTACATAAACCCCAGTTATGGGACAGACCCTTACTCGTTCAGAATCCCGTCTGACAATGTGTCAGGGGGAATTTTGTTAATAACTTAGCGTCAATTTACTTGATTATGTCAATATGTCAGTCGTCGCTGAGGGAAGGGTCAGAGGATTTGGAGGCTTTTGAAGGGTAAGTTTAGTTAGAGTTTATAGGTTATAAAGTGAAAAACACCGTACAGAACGCCCCTATCCAGGATTTTAGTAGGTGTAATAGAGTGGTAATAAGTGGATAAAAGTGGTAAATGTACTACGACAGATAGGGTTAATAGTGGAACACACTAATTTAGGTAGTGTTTAAGGGACTTAAAATACTCCTCAGTATACCATATATTCGTTTTAAAAGACTATCTTTTTTAAAACATATATGGACTCGGGGGTACATGACTAAACCCTTCAACGGACACCGTATGGTGTCATTATTTTATGGGTTTATATAGCAGAATAAAATGTGTCAGATAGTCAGTCCCTGAATTATGGGACCATATAAGGTATGACCGTATAAAATACTCGGATAGTATAGTGTTTTTATATCATAACCCCTTGCAGGGGTTAAAGAATTAAACCTATGTATATGAGTGATGAGAAATGGGTATTAAACTTATACTAATATAGGGTATGTATACATCCTTATGGAAGTATTATACGTATACCCATATAGTGTCATTTAAGTGGTCCCTTAGTAATGGATTTTTTATGGGGATATTATGTGGGAATCTGAATGTTTAAGTGAGGGGAACGTAGTGAACCGAACGATTAACCCTGGAACGAAGTGTAGGGGGAAATAAACATGAGGATTTACAGATGATATCCCTTATAGTAAACTACCTAATCTATTGAATTCTACACTACGTTTATAACTTTCTTCCTTTAGGTTTTCATAGACTGTTTTATCTACGTATTGTTCTCTAATCTTCATAAGGAGTCTTTCTTTAATCTTAGAATATTTCGTCTTTATACTTTTATTACCCCACGTGATGTGTGATTCAGTCATATCTAAACAACTCTTTAGGTATCTTATGTTTTTCTCGATGATTTGTATTGTGGTTAATGTCATGATAGTAGGGTTTATAGGGTTAATAATCTAGTTGTGTGTGTCTATATTATTATACGAAAATTAACCGGAAATGTTCCTTGTTTTGTCCTTAAAGGTCTTTATATTAACAACATGACGGCCCACATTGTGGTGTTGTGGATTGATTGGCTTCTGGTTTTCTGTCTTGGGTTAACCCACACTTATCCGGTGCAAGACAGTTTGTTTTCTTTGGTGATAGTATGTAGGTTAATTCATCTGTTGGGTCTGCACTTAAAGAATACCTACCTATAGTATTTGTCTGATACTCCATTTCTATTTCTAGATTTACAGCTCCTATTAGTTCCTCACCTTTTTTTATTATGCCTAATAGTTTTTCTATTGTTATTCGGTGGTCAAAATCATCTGCGGTCCACACTTGGAAAGTTATGTTATTGGTGGTTCTTAGAGTTCCGCCACAATCTACAATATGTTTTACTATTACACCCATTTCAGTTATATGGTAATATGGAGGGATTATCGTACCATCTTCTAATTTAAGTAGTAGTGGACGAACTTTGGCAAGTGTCCCTAATTTTAGTTCTGTTTTTTTTAAGTTTTCTTTAAGTTCTTGTAACTTCATTTTATAATGATTTGGATTTGCATAAACATTGGTATGCTCGAGGTGTGTCTGGTGTTATTTCTTCCATGGTCATTAAATTAATACATGATAGATTATAGGTATTTAATAGTAATGAACGTATTTCTTCCCAATCCTCATCTAAATGATTCTCAACAAGAATATAGTCAGTCTTATTTATAGTAGAACTCATACCTTTTAACACAGATAGTTCAGCTCCTTCAACATCAATTTTAATTAAACGAACTTTATCTTCATCATCTAAAAGTGAATCTAGAGTTATTGACTCTATTGTGCCACCTATTGGACGGTCTTTATACTCCATATCATGACCAATAATATTGTGTTGGAATGCGTCGTTACCTAAATAATACTTAACCTTTCCGTTAATATCTGATATAGCGTTATTAAATATCTTTATGTTTGATTTATCTGAAAACCTACTTAGTAGTGTTTGATATGTATGTGGGTGTAATTCAATAGTGTATATGGTCCCCGACCCCATTAAACAAGAACTAAAATACTCAGTATATTCCCCTATATTAGCCCCCACATCAACAACAACATCGTTAATGTTTATTATGTTTGATAGGTGTGTTAAACAAACTTTGTCATTCTCGTCTAACCACATACTAGAGTTTATGTCATAGACCGCACTAGTTTTAGCCTCTTCTGCTTTTTTTAATATACCCACTATAATCTTCTATCTATTTGACTAGAGATGTACATGCCTATTGCGACACCCACACCAAATATTGTTATTATCCCTACTATTCCCATATCGTATCTCCATTACCACCTATCCACATTTTATATTCGTCACTTCCGCCACAATCCATCTCCATGTATTCCATTAATGTATCATAATATATAGCGTCAGGTTCGACTAATTCTAGTGAATCTTGTTTAGTTAGGGTTTCTCCACATTCTCCTTGGTTCCAATTATCCGCTAATTCTTCATTAGATTGGGCACATGACTCTACACCTAAAAATATCATAAGTGCAACTAGAAGTATCCCAACATAACCTATGAAGGCAAAGATTGCTGAATCTTTATATTGTTGTTTAGATTTACCTTGATTATTTTTCATTTTAAAATAATTTCTTGACCTCCAGGTCTATTAGCTTTATTTGGTGATTTAATTGGTTGATGATATTTTGGTTCGCTGGACTATATTCTCTACTCTCTAAGTCTTGTAGTGTTTCCTCTAAGGGTAGTTTTGGTACTTCTTGGATTTGTCTTTCAACCCTTTTGTGTTCCTCTAATAACCAATTGTATCTCTGTCCTTTTTGTTCTTGATTCATAATTAATTTTTTAATTGCTACTAATATACTACACTTTCACCTAAAAGTCCACTATTTCTTTCTTTTTGGTTTAGTGTGTTTTGTTCTCCATGTGCCTAATGCATATGGTTCGTGTAATATGATGGTGTCTTCAGTAATTTCCTTATCTAAAAAATACCTATAATTAAATAGAGCTACATCACTATCTATTATTTCAATCATTTTATCACTAGTCATTTTTCCTCCGTATGCCCAACTTATATCTTTATAGATACTTAAAAACTCTTGAATAACTCTGGAATTCTTGGATGACCCCTGTATCCCCACTTCTATTGTCGCTCCTTTATTTATATATCTTCTGACTGCGGCAAAATATGTAATATCATCATGAAGTTTGTTGAGAACCGCATCAAAGTCTTTTATAAGTTTACAATCTACATCTAAGGTGATACCACCATAGTCTCTTAGTAGGAGTAACCTAAATCTGTCACATATATATGCGTATTTGAATATCTCTGGGTCTGTTGCGTAGTTTTGTATGAATTTATCTTCTTTATATTTTTCCCATAAATCATTACCCCAAAACTTATATATGTACCCCAATTTCTCATGTTTATATTTCATCTCATTCATGAAATCTTGACAAAACTCTGGTATAGGATTTGGTCCTATCCATATCTGATGTATTATTTTAGGTATTTGAGTCATTTTTTTCTTCTAATTCTATCTCACATAACCTACGTAGATGGGCTTTGTCCCAGGTATTGTTAATGTGAAAATTATAAGTATATAAATGTGGTGCGTCTAAAATAATGTAACTATCCTTTCTAAGGAAGTAATCTCTTACTGGTGTATCTTCTCCTTTTGTTAAGTGTTGGTATTTGGGCATAGCACTCCGTAATGCGAGCATTGTTCCTTCTACCCCACCCCAGTTACGGGATAAATATTTTTTATCTGTTTCTGTATCTATTATTATAACTTTCCTTAAAAAACAACTATCTTTAGAAGTTTGTGATAATTTTTCATACATAAAAGAAATTCTATCCTCATGATTAATATCATCATCATCCCATTGTAAAACATATTTACCTTTAGCGTTTTCAACACTTAGATTTCGTAAATGCCCTAAGGTTGGGTATTTTTTACTGTCTACCACTATTAATTTTATTTTTTTAGCGGTTCTGTCTTTAATACCTACTAGTGTCTTTAGTTCTAGTAAGTTTATATTTTGTTTTTCTGTTACTATAATTAGTTCTTTATTAACATAGGTTTGTTTTAAAAAATCGTCTATTGCTTGAGTTACTATTTTTATATTATTCTGTGAAACACACAGACAGGATATTAGTGGGGTATGATTTTTATAAACTTTTTTCATGGCAAATAAAGTCCAGTAATTATTTTTAACTGTGTATCCATCATATTTTACTTTTATAATAATTCTGCCATCTTCTGTTTTAATGTGAGTTATATCTTTACTGTCATTAATAACATCCAATAATCTAAATTTTAAGGTGTCTGTATTTGTAGTTCCTACAGAAAAGTCTCTAAATATAGGTTTATTTATGTGGTTATTTAAAGATATGGCTAGACATCTCGGCCCACTTATACCTAATATGTCTGCCATTTTATTACCTGACTTTGGGTATATTGTATTTAATACGTTATAAACTATTAAGTCTATAGCCTTTTTTAATACCGGATTATTTCTTTCGGTAGCAATAAAAGAATTATATATTAGTCCTTGGTTACCGAACGAATTATCTTTTACTGAAATAAAACTGTCGTCATCATTAATAATATCGTCCAATGGCACCATACATACATTATCTATATCGGTATATACACCACCATTCACATATAAAAAACAATATCTAAATAGGTCTGCTTTGAATGCCCCAGGGATTAAATAATCAAATGATTTTACAACATCGTTATTAAAATTTTCTCTTATGAAATTTATACACATTTTATCATCAAAAAATACATGGTTGTAGTTTTGGTTTAGTAGTTTCCATGAGTCGCTTGCTCTTTGCATTGCTGGTGATAACTTGTCTGTAGAGTAGGTTTGGATTATAGTTTTTGGTATCATATACTGTTATTTTCTATATATTTTTTTGTACAGAATATTCCACAATGACATATCCCGTCTTCAGGAATTTCTTTTTGTAATGCGGGTTTACATGGACAAACTCTATTGTCCGCTTTTCTTTTTTCTTCTTTCGTTTCTCCTTGTACAATAAAACAAGGACAGTATCTTAGTCCGTACTTTATCTTGTTATTAGTCAACCCCATAGCAATGGTCTCGTTAATCTCTGGGTCAGGATTAGGGAATAAGTTCATCTTATCATAAACCTTATCTACAAACTTATTTGTTTTTGCTAATTCTGTTTTAAACTGTTCGTCCATTTTCATATACATGTTTTACTACTGGAAATCTTAATGAGTGACATCCGTCTTGATTTAATGTCTCCTCGAAGTATTGTACTGTTATTGTCTTACCAATAATACGTTCAGGGTTCTTAAAGTACATCCTTCTTTCTGCTTGGTCAAATCCTGACCCTACACCTACATCGCATCCTTTGTGTTCAATTATAACATTACTTAACATTTCTTCTTCCACTTCTAAACCATTTACTATTACTCTATGAACTGCACTTTCAATTGATTTAACTATGTACTCTTCGTCAAAGAATTTCTTAACCTTGAGTAGGTCATTACTTCTTTTTCCTTTGTATTCAGAATCTTTTCGGAGTATTAAACCTTCCCAATTATTTTTGGTTGCACGTTCTGCCAATTCTTGGAAGTGTTCTTCAGAGAAGACTTTCCATTGGCCCAGTAGGTCAATACAGTTTAATTGTTCTTTGAATGTATTATATATACTATGAAAATTACCTAGCCTATCACTCAATTTACGTTTGCTTTCTTGGTTATCAAATTCTTCTAACATTAGGTAATCAAATACTTTATACTTTGGGTTTTGGATTGTATGGTCTTTTCTTTTAATCTCTTTCATGATTCCTTGGAAGTCTTCTACACCATTATCATCAACAATACATACCTCACCATCAAATACCATATTACATAGGTTTAGACTCTCTATTTCATTTTTAAGTGTGTCTAAAGTATCGAATGTCTTCCCTTGTCTTGAGTAGAAATTACATTTGCCGTTCTCGTCTACAATAGCAAGACATCTAACTCCGTCTAACTTTTGGGAGGCGAACCATGTTTGTTCGTTGAAATCAACTTTACTCTTTTGTTTATCATAAGAGTTAGCTAGTGCCACCTTAAATGTAGGTACACATCCTGAAATTGCTTTGTTGATTAGGTCCGCTCCCGTTCTTGTCTTTAAGTTTTTATCTAGAATACAGAACACTAAATCTTGTTGCCATTCATCCATATATTGTACATATCCTTTTACATATTGAATTGCGTCATGTCCAGTTATTGTACGTTTAGTTAATGCGTCTAATAAATAAAATAAATCGTTGTATCCTTCTCTAGGTTCTAACTTTTTATTTTTCTTAACTGTTGCACTGGTTAGGTGGAATTGTTTAAATGGGGAATAAGTATACTTTAATACCTTCTCAATAATATAATCTTCCTCATACTCTTTAATGATATCAATCTTGTCATTAGTTGAGTTGGTGGATTTTAGTCTGTCCACCACGTCTTGTATTCTTTTCAAATCTTTACTCTCGTTCATCTTAATCTTTTTTTGTGGTTAATAATTCTATTGTATATGTTTCATCATACACAATACCAACCACTTTTTGGTCGGTTGTTGATTCTAATTTTTCTATAGATTCTTTTAGATTACTTCTAAAAGGGTAAACCGCTTCTGGTTGTCCTTCAAAGTTATCTATCCAAAATATTCTTTTTTCTCCTGGTTCTCCCATAATTTATTTTTTATTTCTAAGATTGTGTGGTACAAAATCACTTTTTTTAGAAGGATTTTCTGATTTTACCCACGTTTTTTCTACCTCCATTATACTTTTAATTCCTTCTACAACATATTTCCAATCCATTCCATTGTCTCCAAAATGAAACCACGTACCTTGAAAATCTAGTTGTCCTCTCCACATACTATCGTCAATTAAAATATCTCCGATTAATAAATCTTTTCTATGTGTTAATACCATTTTCCTTTTAAGGGTTGGTAAATATTTTTCCACCCAGTTTCTTTTTTGTCCCCAAGCGTCAGGGTGATTCCACGGTGGTGTTGTGGCAATGAATAAATCATGTCCCATATTAGTCAATTCTTGTACTGCTTCAATTGCACCTGGCATTGGCTCAAACTTTGAAAAGTCTAATGGGACAAGTTTCTCTGAGAAAATACGTTCTGGGCTGAGGTCTGTTTTTCCGAAATCTGAGTGGCTTTCTTTTGCTTTATCGAAATTGCAAAGTACACCATCCATGTCTATATATATTCTTAATTTATTCATACCTATTTTTTTAATTTAGTTAAGATTGCACATTTTTCGTACTCTTCTCTAGTAATAAAATAGTCAATCATTGTATCTAAATCTTCATTATCTGGTTCATCTTCAGGAAATATAAAAAATATTGTCCCTCCACCAGGTCCCTCAGATTGGGAAACTATTTCGTCATACGTTGCTTTACCGGTAATTAAGTTAAAGGTATTCACTATCCCTTTTTCTATAAAATTATCAATCATCCTTATATTGTTCATTTTGTAATTTCAATTCATCGTAATTTCTTTCGTGATTTTTTGCTATTTGTTGCCAAGTTAACAATGACTCTAACAACTCTCTTTTACTGTGTCGTTCTAAAGTTTCTTCTATTTGTTTTTCAGTGTAGTTGTTTAAAACACTAACATTTATAGGAAAAGTTTCTTTTATTTTTTTCATAATTTATATTCTACATTTTTATTTTTACTATTACAAAGATAAGAAAAATATTTTAATTATACAACGATATTTATATAATATGAAGGTGCTAATTAAAAAAATATTAAATGAATTTAAGATAGATGAGTTGTCTAGAAAAGACTATAAAGATGGGGAGATAGTAATGGAGTATGTGGAGGGTCATGACTATCCAAGATTCGTACTATATTATGATGTACAATTAGAAGATAAAGATGAATATGAAATGATAGCTGAATTTGATAGTAGGTTTTTCGACGCTGGCATGATAGAAACTATAATAGAATACTTAAAATCAAGACAGTGAAGAGTTTAATTAAATCATTCCTAAGGGAGGAACTTTTAGTTGAAGAGAAGGTTATATCTTTTGATTCTCCCAGTAATAACTTTGTTGTTGTCGCGGGTGGTCCAGGTGCTGGTAAAAGTTTTATAACAAAAAACCTAATTAATCTTGAGAATGTAAAAGATTTTAATGTGGACCAGGTTAGGGTAATGACAGCGAAGAATCTATGGGGCGATGACTGGGAAGAAATGATATCTACACCAGAAGGTTACCAAAAAATACTTAATATGACCTACACCACTTCTGACCCTCGAAATCTTACTGTTAAATTTCTTAAACAGTTTTTAGACCAAGAACGAAATCAACCTGTAAATGTGATATATGATGCTGGTGGAGGTCAAGAACAAGTTATGAAGGACGTTCATAAACTAGCAAAAGATTCTGGGTTTAATACCACATTAGTTTATGTTAGAACTCCACTAGAATTAGCTCAACTTAGAAACGATGAAAGACCTAGAAGTTTACCGGATGATATGGTAGCGCAATACCACCAAAAAGTTAAAGATAATATGAGAAACATGTTTCCTATTTTTGATAATGTTTGGACTGTGGATAATAAAGAATTAATAGATTTATCAGATAGACCTTCTGATAATATAGAAAAGATAAAATGAAGCCGTTAATCCGTAGAATTTTAAGAGAAGAGACCGATACTGCACTTTCTGAAAAGATATGGAATGCTGTAAAAGATGTTGGAAAATTTAGTTTAAAATACAATCCTATTAGTGCTCTTTTAAGGTTAGTTGCTGGTCCCACCCCAACTAAAGCTAGGTTAATATTCCCAAAGAAAGGGTGGGAGACTACCGCTATTAGAGCTTTAGAAGCTATGGGGATTGTTACAGGAACCTACACTAAATTAGAGCAAGCAAATAAATTTTTTAAACAAGTAAAAGATAGTGGTCTTATATTAGAAGAGCTATTAATAGGTTCCCATGGTTCTGCAGGTAATTTATTGTCAACCCAAAAAGGAGGAAGAAAACTAATGAAAAAAATATGGGTTGAGCCTGATGAGCTCTTCAAGTCCTCTAGAGGAAAAGAGGGAAAAGAGGGTTATTGGGTTAAAACTGATAAGATTCTTCATGAGGCAGGGAAAAGCTATAGGTTTAAAACTGATTTTTTGGAACACATTAAACCTGTAATAAATTCTGAGACAAAAGTTTATTTTACAGCGTGTAATGGTGCAGATAAATTAACCATGTTAAAAGAAGCTGCGGATTATTTAGGGTGTGAATGTTATGCATGTATGGGGACTAACGCTTTTAGTTTTGGGTGTGAAGGTAGTAATTGGTCTTGTAATGCAAATACCGGAATAGAAAGTTTTGAGTTTTCTGGACAACAAAGTGAAGATGAGAGGGAAGTCTTTACAGGTAAAAAGTTAAGTAGGTATCAATCAGCTAAAGCTTATACAAAACAGGTTAATGATTTTTATGTGAAAAATAACGTTTGTCAACAACAACCAAACATTCCTTTTAACTGGATAACCTTATTTGGTTAAACAGTTTTAATTATTTCTAATTCTACTTCAGGGTAATCTTTCATAGCTTCGGTCACTGAGTTGATGTGTTTATCTTTATCTTCCCAAAACTTTATAGATTTACAATTTTTATATTTATCTAAAATTTTTCTAACACGATTACCTTTATTACGGTCACCATTATCTATTAGATAATAATCTTCAAAATTATAACCTAAATTATTAAGTATGTTCTTTAAGGAATTTTTAACACCGTGAACCCTATTAGATAAAATTAGGAATAGTCCGTCTGGGTCATAATCTAAAGCCTTAAGATAGTCTTGTTTAGTTTTCTCAATTAGTTTAAAATTTAGTTTTGGGTTGAGACTGTCATCATTGTCTAGGTACTCTATTGTCTCTTCATAAGGTAGTTCAACAATTGTATTGTCGAAATCAAATAGGTATATATTCATGATACAAATATACTAAAAATATAGTTACTAGTCATCGCTTTCGTCTATAATTTTTTCAAAGATTTCCATAGCCCAACTATAAGCGTTTACTGGGGTTGTATGTAATCTACTGTTTTTAGATTTCCATCCTTCTTGTTCTTTGGCATGTATAATACACCTCCATTTTTTACCAATAGGAACCACACTTAACCAGTATCCTTTTTTTAGTAAAAAATTAATATCTTCTTCTTCCATTTTATATGTATGTAGGAATCCAAGTTTTAAGTTCGTGTCTAGGATTCCAATTTAATTTTTTATTTATTTTACTTATATCCGCTAATGTCTCAAAAGGTTCTACAACTTTATTTCCATATTCTTTTTCACCCCCGAACATATCCGCTACCTCATTTATAGTGTAATTTTTACCTTGTCCCACATTATATACCTCACCACCAAACTCACCAACATATTTACCACACATAATATTCGCTTCACATATATCTAAAACATTTATAAAATCTCTCTTTTGATTGCCATCATTATTTATGGTAAGTGGTTTATTGTTTAAAAGTTTCTCTTTGAATATGGGTAAAACTAGTTTGTACCCACCTTCATTATTCATCCTATGTCCATATGCGTTAAAGTATCTTAGACATACAGTGTCTATATTATAGAGAGTGGAATATAGTTTGCAATAGTGTTCTCCTATTAACTTATTTAAAGCGTAAGGTGATAGTGGGTTAGTGTCATTACTTTCTTTAGTTGGTGTACTTGTATTTCCGTATACCGAACTACTTGATGAGAATACAAACTTTTTTATCCCACATTTTTTAGCCATATCCAACATGTTTAGTGTTCCTATAACATTAGTGTTATTATATATTTGTGGATTGTCAATTGATTCTTGTACCGCGGTTTTAGCTGCTAGATGAAATATAGTATCAATACCTATAAACATAGGGTTATCTACCGATATATCACATTTAATAAACTTTGCGTTTGGGTTTATATTTTCTTTTTTGCCTGTAGATAAATTATCGAGAATTGTGACTTCAACACCCATCTCTATAAGTTTGTCTACCAAATTAGAGCCTATGAATCCGGCTCCTCCAGTTACTATTACTTTTTTCATTTTGATTCCTTTTACTAATCTTCATCACATTCGTCTATTTCTACATCGAAGGCCTTTCCGGTTGTATCTGAGAACCCATCACCATTTAGTGGTTCTCCATCATAACTTAATTCTTGTATAAGGTCGAAAACACTATCTGTAGTTTCAATCTGATTAACAATAAGTTTTAATTTCTTTATATCAAACTCCTCATCGTCACCAATCTCAAATTCACATGTGTCCAATGTTCCTTTTTCCCAAGTTATAAAACTTATCATTGTACCTGTAGCAAACATTGGGTAGTCTTGCGACCTGGTTTCAATTTGTGCATCACCAGTTTCAAACTCATACTCTTCATCATCTACTGTTACATATAATTTACAACTTAGATTTCCTCCCATAAAATGTCCTAGGTCGTCACAATCATACCATTGACCTCTATCTTCTAACACCTCTTCTAGGTCATTGGTTAGTACTGACTCCATGTCATCGTCATTCTCTTCACAGTATTCTCTAACTTTTTTTAACTCCTCACAAGTAAAATTACTACGAGTTATTTCGTGGCCTGACCCACCTACAATTATTTCTATTTTTTTCATTTTTTAATTTTCCCAATCATCTGGATATAGTGGTGCTGTCAATAATTCATATATTATCCAAATCCAACTTAATATTAATATAGCTATTATTATTTTCATATTTTATAAAACTTCATTTGGGGGCCAATCACCTACCGCTACTTGTAAACATGTTAAATTATTTTTTCTCCACATATCTACAACTTTCTGTCTGTCATCAAAAACCATTAATAATTTACCTTCCCTTTCTTGTTCTGGCCATAAATCGTCTAACCATATTTTTTTTAATTTATCATCAGGCATAAATTTCCATTTTGTACTAGTAGGCCTCATCTTTAAAATATTATATGGGACATTATTAAGTTTTAACCACTCTTTTGTTGCTTCCTTAGTGGATTTGCATCTACCCGATAAAATGGCTATGTTTACACCTATGTTTTTGAACATATTAACCAGTGTAATTATTTTTATAAAAGGTTTATCTAATTTTATATTATCGGAATTGAAAAACTTATCCCAATCTAATTTACCGTTTTCTTTTTCTGACACTTTCCTTCTTTGGGTTATGTCCGCAATAGTTCCGTCCAGGTCAAAAATAACCCACGTATCCTTATATGTCTCTTTTAATAAATCTAACATTTCTATTTTTTATTCTTATGTCGGTTTTTTCTACTTTGTTTTTTACGTTTATGTGTAGAAATTTTAGTTGATTTTTTCTTTTTTGCTCCCATTGTTATTGTACAAATGTCCAGTTGAATCCGTCTTTATATGTTTGGGTGAGAACCTCTCTCTTCTCATTCCTAATAAAGTACTCTTCCTTTGCTGAGTAAATATCCTTCTCTGATATTGATAGGAGTTTACAAGCATCCTCTTCATTTAAATTATGGTTATATATTATATCCATCAATTTATCACTTATAAAATTGTGTAAATATATTAATGCCTTATTCCAAGTTACCTCTTGTATGTGGTCTGTTTTTGTTTCCATTTTATTTATTTATATAATCTTTACAAGGTTCATGTAAATTATAGTTTAGAGTAAGTTCATCACCAGCTTGAATATCTAGAATTGTTTTCATTTTTAAATACCCATCACACTCATATAACGTACAATTTGGGTTTTTAGGGTCATGATTAACGAACGCAGCTAGTGGAGTTCTAATATAATCAGAATGAAAATCTCCACTATCATTCTTTACGTGGGTTATCCCAAACTTTCTATCTTTTTCTATAAATTGTGTAGTAAAAAGACCGTTTCCTTCTATGCTAGACATACCAACATATAATTCGTTAGGTAATGGTCTGTAGTCGTTAGTTTCCATTTTCTTGTATTTCATCAAATTTAACATTCCACGCTGTTTTTTCTATTGGGCTTAGTCCTTCATACCACCCTTGGAAATCACAGTTCTTTACTTCTTTATACTTCTCCCATACTGAGGTTTTTAATTGTTCTACAATGACATTGTTATTCATAAACATTAGTGGTTTGTTCATATTTTTATATTTTAATTAATCTAGTAAGACCATATAGGCCTCGTTATTATTTTCTCTGAACCATTTTAACCCTTTTCTTAGGTCCTCGTCTCTTGACATTACTCCCATTTCTAAAACTATTTGTGCACCCATAATAAAATCGTACATTGATAGTTCCTCTGCCGTTAGGTCGTATTTCTCGCCGGAGAATCGGTTCGTTACCTCGTCTCCTTTTTCATAAAGTTCTCCATCGAACCATTCTGGTAATTTACTTTTTGTCATTTTTTATTTTCTTTGTATCAAATTCCTTCATATTTTTCATAAATTTCTTTTGACTTTCTATTCTGTGGCCTTCATACAAAATATATCGACATAATACTATTATGCCTGCCATTAGGGATATACCAACCAATGCATTCATATTAATATGCTTTTAATTTTACTTTCTTTTCCCACTCATCTTTGGTGAGTTTTATCCCGTATAGGTAGTAGTCTGTTAAATTTTGAGTTTTGTTAACTATTGCTGGTCCTTTAGGGTTGTGGGCCTTAAGAGTTCCACTACAATTTAAAGAATGAACTGTTGTCTTACTCCCATCTTCCTCTTCTCTTGTATATTTTTTTATTGTGTATTCTTCTCCCATAAACTAAATTAGATTATATTTTTTAATAATTCTTTTGTCTACCAAACTTTCGGTACCTTCTTTTTTTAAGGTTTGATAAATTTTTTGAACTGCTACTTTTATGTCTTTCATACCACCTTCAACCTTACTTTTACTCTTATAAATCATAACCTCAACAGTTCCAGGTGTGGTAACTAATCTACCACCAACTTTTCTACTTGTTTCTTGTGTTACTTTTTGTCTAACTTGGTAATTCACCATTTTGCATATATGGTGACCTCTTTTTTCCATCATTTTACTTCCTCCCATTTTATTATTTTTTAAGTATTATACATTTAATTTTTTACTACATCGTCTTCATACCATACACCGTACATTGGTATGGTTTTTCCTTCTACTAGTTCTCCACTGGAATTCCTGAGGGGCACATTACACATTAACCTTTTTTCTTTAATCTTTGGGCTATTATCAATTGCTTTAGTCAGGTATTTGGGGTTTTTTGAGTTTAATTTTCTTTTCTTTGCCATTTCTTTTATTGGTAATTAGTTTATATACATATTTTATACTACAAATATAATAAAAATTTTTTAATCAAACATACTGGATAGAAAGATTTTTTCTTCGTTTTGTAAATTATCGTACCATTTAGTAAACTCACCCCCTTTCTTAGTTTGATATCCTTCTATTAGACCTTTGTATTGGTCTCCGGAAATCTTTCCAAATATATTAGTTTCTTCAGATATTTGTTTTTCTTCTTTTATTTCTACATTTTTTATTTGAGCATATGAACAACTTACCAGATTATGTTCAATAAATTTTTCTATGTCTTTTTTTTCTCCTTCTACTGTTAAGTTAACCGTGTATTTTTCCATCATTTTTAATTTTTTATATTTATCTTTCTTTAATTGCACCAAATTCCCCCATAGCTCCTACTTGTGGTAGTGGTTCTGATTTTTTAACTGGACATGTACATAATTTTTGATTTGCAACTAATGATGACGCTTTTAAAAGACTGTTAAAAGTGCCAGCGTCTGACCACCAAGAACTAAGAAAATGACAACTCATTAATCTGTCATTAACATAAAAATTATTCACGTCTGTAATTTCTAATTCACCCCTATCAGAAGGTGTTAAATTTTTTATATAGTTAAATACTTTATTATCATACACATATAACCCCGTTACACATAGATGAGACTTTGGGTTTTTAGGTTTTTCTTCAATGGATATTACTTCACATCTAGTTCCCTTTCTTACGGTTGCAACCCCAAATCTTTCAGGGTCAGCTACTTCTTTTAAAAATATCCTCGCTCCGCCATCAAAATCTTCTAAATCTACTGCCCTTATTTCGTCATCAAATATATTGTCCCCTAAACATACCGCCACATTTGACGCACCAACAAATCTTTCTGTCAAACTTAAAGCGTGAGCAATACCCCCTGCGTCGTCTTGAATCTCGTATGAAAGTTTTAGGCCCATCTCTCTACCACTACCTAAAAGATTAAGTATATCACCACAATGGTCTCTTCCTGAGACAATCATAATGTCTTTACATCCCATTTTTTTAAGCGTCTCTAAGGGATAAAAAATCATAGGTTTATCATACACGGGTAGTAAGTGTTTGTTAGTTACTTTAGTTAATGGGTATAGCCTACTACCAGTACCTCCAGCTAGTATAACCCCTTTTAGTCTCTTTGCCATTTTATTTTAATTTATTAATTTTAATATTATCACCCAAATGATGGTAAATACCCCCATCCAGGTTAGTGTTCTTATTGTTTTCTTTATCATTTATTTACTTCTTCATATTTCTTATGTACTCGTTCAGCGATTGGGATTGGTTGACCGTCATCATCAACTCTTACAAATGTAATCTTTGTTTGAAGCACTACTTTTTGGTTCCCAGTATAAACATTATGTTTTCTAGCCTCCATTCTTAATGTTATACTAGTAGTACCAATACTGTCTACCTCACCAAATATTTTAACTAGACTACCTTTTCTTACTGGTAATTTAAACTCACATTTATCCATTGAGGCTGTGACCACTCTAGGTGTGTCACAAATCTGCATTGCAAATGAAGCTGCTGATTCGTCTAACACATATAATAACTTACCACCGAATAAATTTCCGTGTTGTCCCGTGTCAGAATCTTTAACTAATATTGTATTTATGTGATACATCGTATTACCAATTATGTATTATATTTGCTACTATTATTAAACAAGTAAGGACGTTTACCACTACAATAATAGTTCTTAGGATTGCTACTATATTATCGTAGTCTTTGGTTCTTTCATCACTGAAAGACCCTATCGTGAATTTCCATATTGTCCACACTTTTCTCATTTTAATTTATTTCTTTCAATCACAGCGTCTGTTATATCAAAAGCTACATCATTCTCTCTCCCTTCTTGGTAAGCTGTAACTACTTTATCACTAAATTCATCTTGTGTTATTATTGCGTCTACTCTTCCTAACCCTGTTAGTCCGTCTGGTAATCCAAATAAATCTCTTACCCCAAATATTCCCTGATGACTAAATGTATTAACTATTCTATCTTTATCAATATATCTTTTATTAAATCCCATTTTAAAACTTCATTTTAGTTAGTCCTACTTCTCTCCAGTCATAATCCTTAAATCCTTGGTCTCTTTTTAATGATACTGCGTGTGCCTTAACCTTACTTCCTTCGTCATTAATTACAACCCTTCCGGAATCAGCGTACCCCATCAATAAAACATCATAAGGAATCCCAAATCTTTGTAAATCATATTCGGTTTTTTTCCTTAAAGACTCTCTTCTGCCTGTAATAAGAATTAACCTAGAGCCTTCCATTTCCCATCGGCTCATTTGTTCAATTACTCCTGGTAATGGTTCTACTCTACCATTAACTACTTCTGGTGTTCCTCCTAAGTACTTAAAAATAGTACCGTCTATATCGCAAATTATTGTTTTCATTATATTTTTTACGTTATTCCTGAAAAATTAAGGCATAGTTGGTTTTCGTCTACTGTTTGGTAGGATTTTACGACTCTGGTCTTTGGGTATTTATTACTTAATTTAACTTTTCTTATATGAGGGCTTACAAACTGCCCGTTTTTTCTATAATACCCTTTTACAAAAACTTCTTTATATATACTCACTTATTAGATTATAATGCCTTATTTATTTTATTGCAATATAACCTAAATTACCCATTAATTCAAGTACTATGTTCCATTCTTTTATACTCCTTCGGTATTATCTGCCTTACTACATTCGGAGGAACAATAATAACCATCTTCATCTAATTCTTCACCACAAAATCCACAGGAATTAACACTATACTCTTCATTACATACTTCACACATTTCTTCGTCATACCAGTGTTTTATCTTGTAGTCTAAGTATATTTCACCACATTGTTGGCATTCTAATTCTTTTTTTGTCATATCTATTTTTGTTTTAATATAAAACAAGGAGGGGGATTCCTTTCTCTCTCGAGCTCTGCCCAAATCTACACCAGCTATGTAATAATCTTTCGATTACCAGACCCTGCGTGCCACCTCCTTGTGTTGTACACCCAACAGGATTCGAACCTGTGACCTACTGCTTAGAAGGCAGTTGCTCTATCCAACTGAGCTACGGGTGCAACATTATGTGTACAAAGATAAAATAAAAAACCCTATAAACCAAGGGTCTATAGGGTTTTAATTATGTGTTGGGTATGTTACCTTGGTTTTCTACTATTATTCTTAGTAGAACGATTTTTATTACTTCTATTTGTATTTGATTTGTTGATATTAGTATTTGACCTTTTAATCTTGGTCCTATTATTGGTTTTAGTATTATTCTTAGTTGGTGGGGTGATAATAGGGTGATTAGTTATATTATTTTTATTTGTTTTTACCTTTATATTGGTTCTATTAGTATTGGTCTTAATGATAGTGTTGTTATTTTTCCTGTTAGGTTTAACAATGATAGTTCTATTAGGTTTATAGGTTCTATCTTTACCATTATTAAATTTGGGTCCTCTGGGTTTAGATACATAATATCCATTATCGCAGTGTATATGGACATGGGTATTAATACTATAAGTGTAATGAGGTCTTAAACTATAGTAGTACCACCAAGGATAGTAATGTGGTATTCCGTAATAATAATAGTATCCACTATACATCCCCCAATACGGTAAGTCATTATAATAGTAAACTTCTGTGGAGTGTTCTTGGGTTTCACAGCATCGATGGTCGGAAAGACATGCTTGTCCTCTATCCATTAATTCACAATTGTGTGTGGTTGTAGTTAGGGTTTGGGCTATGGTACAGCCTGGAAGTAATGTTAATAGAATAGCTATTAGTGCTAACACTATTAATACCTTAAGTGGTGTTATCTCGTTCCAATCTTTCATAATTCTTCTTTTTTATTTTCACATCTTATTGTAAATGGGTTGGGTGGTGTAGCGGGAATAATTCTTTCTGTTAATAATTTACTCATATCATTACTAGTTTCGTTTAAGTCCTTAACTTCTTTTAACTTATCATGAATGGTCTTTAACATTGTTAAATGGTTATAAGTTGCCCCGTAATCTTTTCTAATCTCAATATTATCTAAATTAAGGGTTGTTAAAAACCCTTCTAACCACATTCTAAATTCTTTACTTGTCATTTTTTTGTTTCATATTTTCTTTTATATTTGTTCCAGATACTAACTGGGTCATTCTCTGAACGCCCACTATTATTCTGCTCATCTGATGATATGTGTATACTTCTCCATGCAATGAATGAACCTAACCATATTACTCCTATTGTTATTAATGCTGTTGTTGTTGTCATATTCTTTTTTAAAAATGTATGATAATTTATTTATTTTGTCAAACTATAATTCGTTTACGATGGTTTCATCTTCATTAGCATTTATATGGTCCAATGTTTCTTGTGGGATTCTACATCCGTTAACAATGTCTATTGGTAGTTCTTGTAAACCATACTTTTTTTGATAGTCTAACAATCCGGTTATGTTAGGTGGGTCTGGTGGGTAGAGTGGGTTAAGGTCTTTTCTTTGTGGTACGTCTATATAGTCCCACTGCCATAAATTATATATAGCCATACCATCTTCCTGCATATCATCAGAAGATTTTTTAGAACAATCTGGTAATAAAGCTATGAGTTCTTCTGGTGTACGCGTATCCTCTTTGGGTTTAACCTCACCTTGATTTAACCAAATTAAAAGAGCGATTGGGTCATCATCATATAGTTCTTCATCTGCTGCGTCACCACATTCTTTATCTAGATGTCCTGCTGCTTTTGGGTCAATAGCCGTTCCATTAAGAAACACCCCATAATGTAAATGTGCATGTGAACTATTTCCGTTACCTGGGTCAGACGCGTCACCTCCTGATTTCCCAATTACTTCACCCCTTTTTACATCTTGTTCCTCAGCAACACTAACTTCTGAACAATGACAATATAGTGTTTCAATACCATCTGCATGTTTAATTTTTATCTGCCCTCCACAAATTCCTCCATCATCAGGAGTCGCTGCCACTACTTTTCCATCTGCTGCGGCAAGCAAAGGAGTACCGGAGTTAGTTGCCAAATCTACTCCTTTATGTAGTCTACCGCAATTATCCCAGTCGATACAATTATTATCCACATCTTTCTCTATACATGTCTTTCTACAATCACCAAATTTTTGTCCAGAACCTAATTCGGTTCCCAACCAACCATTTATAGGAAGACATAACTGTAGTGTTTCAGTTTGTTCTCTTAATATTCTTTTAATATGTTCTTTTAAACCACCCTTTACCTCTTCTTTACTAGCTACGTCACCATCTTCGTTGCCACCTAACCAATCCTTTATCTTATTCTTTGCTTTCGCCCATACTGATTGGACTTCTGGCTTGTTAAGATGGTTTCTCCAGAATGCTATTTTATCTTTATCTAAATTTAAACGTTTAAACTCTTTAGTCCTTATGAGTTGGTTGTCCTTCTTACCATCTTCTATAGCTAATACAAGAGCGTTTAAATCTTTAATCACTTGAGGTTCTTCAGAATCTTCTTCTGGAATTTCTAATCCGTGGAGAAATAACTCCCAGTCAGCTGCATCAATCATATCCTTAAACCTCTTTGCATTTTGTTTTCTAAATTCTGGCCAAGGGTCTGAGACAGGCAAGCTTACAGTCTGCATCTTTTCTCTTTCTTGTTCTCTTAATATTTTTCTAATTAATTCTTTCATTAACAATATTTCTTATACTCTTCTTTAGTCCACACATAACCTTTTTGTCCAGGTGGTACGGGATAAAAATCATTTATATTTCTACATCTACTTCTACACCCTCCTGTTGAGGGACATCCTCCATTATCTCTACCTTTACAATAGTCTTTCATTAGTTCTTCTGCATTCCAATCTGAATTTCTACCTCTTAGTAGGCAAGCGTTTGCTGAATTCTGTGCTGCCATACCTATAGCAAACTCTCTAGGTGTAGACCATTTAGATATTACATTACCATATTTCTCTCTACTAAATTTCCTACTAAATTTCTGATAAATTGTTTCGTTCTGTACTGGGATACTATCTTGTGAATCTAGAAACTTTTCCATACCTTTCATCCACCAACTATGTTTATATTCTGTACCGTCTACTTTCTTACTAAATTTTTTTAAATCCCTAACACTTTTCCCATCAAAATATTTGTCAGTTAAATCATCTCCCATGTTTTCGTATAGAAGGTCTAGACCACTAGTAGTAAAATGTAATCTTCCCACTGCAGCTTCTCCTTTAACAATATCTAAATAATCATATGTTTTTTTAGTTTTACCTTCTGGGTAAGCTAAGACGTTAGAGACTAGTTCGACTGCCATATCTTTTGTAAACGAACCTGATGCTTCTGTTAGAAGTTCTTCTGTTAATATTTTTTTAATTAGTTCTTTCATTAGTATTGGCAGGTCGTATTGTTTGGGTTATAAGTGTCATCATTTGAGTTAGGTCTTCTTTCTCTAGCCTCCCAAACAATTTTTCCGTCTCTCTCTACTCGTTCCCATTCCTCATTTCCCATATAATCAGTATCGACAGTTTCTATCTGTTCATCTTCAGGGTCATATTCCCACCAATTTTCCTCAACATTACACAGAGCTGAAGTATAGTTGGTGTCTTCTATTGTTACATAAGATTCATATATAGCTGTTTCATTCTGTTCATATGTCCTTGTAAACGTATATTGTTGAATTGTCGGTAGGTTTTCTCCTACAAATTCTTTATATTTTTCTGGAAGTCCTTTGTCTACCATAAATTGAATTATTTGTTTAGTTTGGTGTCTATCATTTATATTAAATAGTTTTGTGTATTGTTCTGTCTCGTGTAGGTTCCAAATATCTGTGTTTACTAAGTCCCTTATTTTTTCATCACCCAACCTATTCTTAAATAATTCCATAAGGTGTGCATATGTCTCAGTAACCACTATAGGATAACCACTACCACCTTTCCCACGATACTGTTCATTTACTAATGGACTTAATTGGTCCATTGTTTTAGTTAGTGTATCACCTTCTTTGTATGTGTCTCCATTATTTGTCACTCTATATGTTATGGTTGTTCCTTTGTCATCTGGTAAATCACTTATATCTTCTATAAAACCCTCACTCTTATAATGTTTGCATCCTGGGTTTGTGTTTACTATTGGTTCACCAATCTGAGGTTCGTCAGAGTGACTTGTAAAATTATCTGTATGTTCGTATAGACCCTTATTTTTATAGTTATCTATAATTTCTTGTACTTGATTTTTGTATTTGCAAGCTACTCTCATACCTTCTTCACACCCACTCCAATTTTCTACCAAACCTTCTAACTCACTAATGATATCATTTTCTTCTGGACTTGCTTTTATATGTTCTTTTAAATTACCTTTTCGTGATGTGTCGTCCTCAACACCCACCAATTCTGGTTCGCCATTAATCTCAAAATCTCCCATCTCACTTTCATAAGTATCTTTGTTAAAGAATCCGTTAGGTATTGTACTTTTTCCTGCAGATTCCCATTCCCACCAATGATACTGCCCATCGTCATCATATCTTACAATATTGTATGCGTCATCCTTATCGTAAGCATCTACTAATACGTCATAATCATATACATTATATTCGCTTTCATATTCCATACATCGTATACTATATGAGAGTAAAGGCCTTTCTTTTAAATCTAAGTATGATTTTATAGTCCCATCTCTTAAACCTTCCTTATTGTCATAAGTTATCCAAAATAATTCGTTAGCCTCATCATTGTTGGGGTCCCAACTAACTAACTTAAGTATTTTATTTAATTCTTGCCTTCTATCCCACAGGTCACTATCTGCGGTCCAGAACTCAAATTTGTTATCATCCCACCGGTCCGCGATTATTTTAGCGACAATAAAAAATTTTCTTGATAATTCTCCAACACGAGATTTAATAATATCATCTTCATCATGTTCTCTTAATATTTTTTTTATTAACCTTTTCATCTATAATAAATATTAGTTTATATAGTCTATTTTTTGATTCATAGCTAAAGATAGCCATTGTGTTATTGCCTCCATACCTTTTTGTATATCACCTTCTTCAAATGTTCCTGATTGTACGCCATAATTTACAAATTCCACTACTGGGTCTATTAAATGTGACAAAGTGACATAGTCTTCAGGTTCTTCCATGTCAATAAGTCGGTAATAATTCCCTTGAGTATCTTTTATATCACCATGTTCTGTTGGTGTTAGTGAGAATCTGTTAGATAAGAATTTGAATATGTCTGATTTCAACATATCCCCGGCTTTCATCATAACTTGTTCCTTTACAACACCTATTTCTTCATCATCATAACCCCAGTTTTCTAAATCTTCATCAATTTCATCTTTTTTGGCTTCTGCCATTCTCTCAAAATTTACACTGTTAACTTGACTGTCATACGCTTCATAATCTCCCCAATCATCTACCTCCATCTCACCACCCCACTCATAAAAATCATCCATAGCTCTATCTTCTGCATCATCTTCATCATAACCCATAATTTCTGTTTCACCAGATTTATATTCTATTTGACTACCGCTTTCCTCCATCCCCACAAAATACCATTTTAATCTTGTTTTTAAGGGATTTGGTATTTTACCGAAATCCATATTATACTTTGCAGCTTCTCTCCAATTTTCGTATGCCCATTTTGCGTATCTAGAGGAATAAGTGTGTTTTTCAATTGTATCGGTAGGTATGCTAAATAATTTCATTACGTCCTTCCATTTAGTTTCTTCTTTTCCCCATAGAACACTTTCTTGCGATATCTTGTGCAGTTCGTCCTGGTTATATTTTTTTGCTATATAATTCATAATAACAATTTCTTTAGGGGTGAATTGCCCGTATTCATCTCCTGTTGGTTCCTCTGGGTTTATTTCTTTCTTTTCACCATCTATAATTCCCAATGCGGTCAACCTATCTATTTCAGCTTGTCTATCTGCTGCAGGTATTTCTTCGTCAGTAGCATCATGAAAATCTGAACGGTCTCTACCACTTACCTGTTCATTTATATTTTCTTTCTGGGTAATATCCCATACTTCCATTGTTTCGTCACCTCTTAATAAAGCAGCAATAAAACGTGCAACACCATATAGTATTTTTCCGTTCACCATTAACGAAGGTTTTGCAGTATTACCTGGAAATTTTGCATATTCAAAATACCTCGCAGGGTTT